>BNJU01000325.1_pt1 | contig 284297 bp, 314 predicted proteins | sample 8539281 | NCBI WGS metagenome assembly BNJU01 (sample SAMD00202456, study PRJDB9452) | human saliva metagenome | isolation source: human saliva | place: Japan | reverse complement strand
CAGAGCAAGTGTCTCTGGTCCTCCCAGCCAGGTGCGAGGCGCCCTGCTGCATTGACTACCCGGTGGCAAGGATGTTTGCCGCCATAAAGTTCCGACTGACTGAGAATCTTTCCCACCAAGCGGGCATTTTTTGGCCGACCAATCAAACGGGCAATCTGGCCATAAGTCGCCACGCTCCCAGAGGGAATGGTATCAACTACTACCAAAACAGCATCAATGAGTTCTTGATTTAAATTAGACATTCTGACCTCCTAATCTTGTTTGCTCCTATCTTAAAGAAAGGGATTTTCTTTGTCAAGACAAAAAGGCCAGCAAAGCCAACCTTTCGCATCTATATTTATTTCTGCTTTCCCTTGAAACGCCACTGAAAACGCAGCTTGTCATAAAAAGGAAATTCAATATTGAGAATGGCATAGCCCATCAAGGCTCCTCCGATAACATCTGTCGGGTAGTGCACGCCCAGATAGACTCTGGAGGCCATAATCATGAAGATAAAGAGCAAGAGCAAACTTTGTACCAATCGCTTGATTTTTTGGTTTTGAATCCGTTGCTGAGCGATAATAATCAAAGTCCCAAGAACAATGGCTGTCGCCATGGAATGTCCGCTAGGGAAAGAGTAACCGCCCTCTTCGACCAAATGCGGAATACTCGGTCGGCTTCTGTGGTAAAGGAGTTTAATCAGCTTAATCAAAATCCCATGTAAGACCAGATTTCCCGCTAGCAAGGCAGCTTCTAGCTTCCATTTTTTGTAAAGGAAAAAAAAGACAAGAGCTGAAACCCAGATGATAATCCCCATCGGATCAATCACACTGGTCACAAGTTTGAAAAAAGTCGTCAAAGCTGCAGGCAAGTCTCCCCGCAGCCAGGTCTGAAGCGGGGTGTCAAAGCTGGCCAGCTGCTCAGGATAAAACTTGACCATGTAGCCTAGCATGACGAAAAGTAAAAGGGCAAAAGAGCCCTTTGTTAGATAAGATTGTTTATTTTTCATAGCGTTTTAGGACGGGCTGCAAGAGCGTGTAAATTAGCCAAAAGACAGCAGCCCAGATCACTCCTTCTAATAGGTTAAAAGGGACAATCATAGTCAGCAGATACTTGGAAAGACCAAATGCTTTATTAATATCAAAACCAGCAAACCTCGCATAGAGAGGCACAGCATAAATGACATTTAGAACGATCATAGTAATCGTTAGACCAAGTGTTGCTGCCAAGGAAGCCTTCACATAGCTAGATAAGCTCTTTCTTTTTTTCCACAAGAGGGAAAAAGCACAGACAAAGACAGCTACCGCTAGTATATTCATGGGTAAACCGATTAGAGTACCTACACCATTATTATTCAAAGCTAGCTTTAAGACAGAGCGAATCAAGAGCACTGCTAGAGAGCTTTTTAAATCCAAGACTACCAAAGCCAGTAAAATCGGAATAATTGAAAAATCCAACTTTAGAAACTCGGTTATCAAGGGAATCTCATAAAGCATGAGTAGAAATGATAGAGCAGATAAAACTGCTACAATCGCCAACTTACGAGTATTTGTCATCACAGGTTCCTCCAATTTATAAAAATTAGAGAAGCCGGAAAGGCCACTGAAAAAAGGCTTGTCAGCTAATGATTATTTAGTATAAGGCTCAGCCCTTAAATAAAGATTAAACGGCAAGAATGCTTCACTGCCTCTCGTCTTCTCCCATCCAGACTATACTGTCGGTTGTGGAATCTCACCACATCAGCTTGCGCTCGCGGACTTGATTTGGCATTAAGGAAAAACATTTCCAAGCCAAAAATTACCGCCGGTCGGGAATCTCACCCTGCCCTGAAGACATCATTATCATAACAAAAAAAGCCTGCCAGAGCAAGCAATTTGATTGATGTAATCAAACATATTTCAACAATGGTATTCTATCTATTAGGAAAATTTACTGCTTAGATACATTCATTCCGCTACTTCAGCTTGTCCGCTTCATACTCATGTACCAAATTTAAGCCAGCAAAATTTTGCTGACGCAGGGCTTCATAGACAATCATACAGACTGTATTTGAAACGTTGAGGCTGCGGACATGCTGGTCGTTCATGGGAATACGCAAAGCCTTTTCTGGATGACGACGCATAAATTCCTCTGGCAGTCCCTTGTCCTCACGACCAAACATAAAATAGTGCGAGCTTTCTGCTGCAAAATTCTCCTCAGAATAGACCTTCTCCGCAAACTTAGAAATCAGATAAAGTCGGCCGTCCATCTGCTCCATAAAATCGTCTAAACTCTCATAATAGGTGATGTCCAGCTTATCCCAATAGTCCAGCCCCGCCCGTTTCATCTTGCGGTCATCAATGGGAAAGCCCATGGGCTTGATGATGTGAAGCGGCGAATTAGTCGCGGCGCAAGTACGGGCAATATTGCCGGTATTCTGCGGAATCTGAGGCTCAAAAAGAACGATATGATTTTTCATAATAAGAATATTTTTCCTAGTATTTTTCTTTAGATAAAAAAATAGCCACACTGCCCGGAGTCAAGCTCAGCAAACAGCGTGGTTAAGGCTTCATTAACTTACATCACAACAGGTTTGAGGTAAACCAATGAAGGTACTCATTTAGTATAACACTTTCAGCCTACAAGTCAATAAAAACGGCTCAAAAAATTCTAGTTTTTTTAAAATTTTCATAGGAAGACACCATTTTTGTAAAAAAATATTCGGAATTCTATAAATAACTAGACTGTTCTGTATTATATAGATGAAATTTAAATGAAAAAAGAGTATGATAGATACATACTTTGGAGGAATCTAAACTTATGAAAATTATCGTTGTTGGCGGCGGGAAGGTCGGAACGGCCCTCTGTCGCTCCTTAGTGGCTGAAAAACATGATGTTATCCTGATTGAGCAGGATGAGGCTGTTCTCAACCAGATTACCAAACGCTATGATATTATCGGTATTTCTGGCAATGGTGCCAACTTTAAAATCCTAGAACAGGCAGATGTTGGGCACTGTGACATTTTCATCTCTATGACCGAGCATGATGAGGTCAACATGGTTTCAGCGGTTCTAGCCAAGCGGATGGGGGCTAAAGAAACTATCGTCCGAGTGCGCAATCCTGAGTATTCCAACCCTTACTTTAAAGAGAAGAACATTCTGGGCTTCTCGTTGGTGGTCAATCCTGAGCTCCTAACTGCTCGCTATATTGCTAATAACATTGACTTCCCTAATGCCCTGTCAGTAGAGCATTTTGCCAATGGGCGGGTGGCACTGATGGAGTTCAAACTCAAGGAAGACAGCAATCTCTGTCAAATGAATATTTCCCAGTTCCGTAAGAAATTTGGAAATATCATTGTCTGTGCTATTGAGAGAAAAGGGCACTTGGAGATCCCTGATGGTGACTTCACTTTGGAGGCCGGAGACAAGATCTATGTAACAGGTAACCGCCTAGACATTGTTCAATTCCACAATATGGTACGCCCTAGAGTGGTTAAGAGCCTGATGATTATCGGGGCAGGCAAGATCGCTTATTACCTGCTCAACATTCTCAAAAACAGTAAAATTGAGCTTAAAATCATTGAATCTAACCGTGAGCGGGCAAACTTTTTCAGTCAGGAATTTCCTGATCTCTATGTAGTCCATGGAGATGGTACTGCCAAGGACATTCTGCTGGAGGAACGCGCCAACAACTTTGATGCCATCGCTACCCTGACTGGTGTGGATGAAGAAAATATCATCACTTCCATGTTCCTTAATAATCTAGGTGTACAGAAAAACATCACCAAGATTAACCGGACCAGTTTGTTGGAAATCATTGATAATCAAGATTTTGCCAGCATCGTGACACCTAAAGGTATCGCTGTTGATACCATTATGCACTTTATCCGCGGTCGCTACAATGCTCAATTCTCTAACCTAGAAGCTCTGCACCATGTAGCCAATGGCCAAATTGAGACCCTGCAGTTCCAAATCAAGGAAGAAAACAAGATGACTGGTATTCCTCTGTCTCAGCTTCATCTGAAGAAAGATGTCCTGATTGCGGCCATTATCCGTCAAGGCAAAGCCATCTTCCCTACCGGTGATGACGACCTGCAAGTCGGAGATAAGATTATCGTTACCACTCTGCTGCAAAATATAACGCAGATTTACGATCTGTTAGCGAGGTAGGCCCATGAATAGATCTATGATTCGCTACCTGCTGGCAAAATTACTGCTGATTGAGGCGGCACTGCTGATTGTGCCCATTATCGTAGCTCTAATCTACGGTGAGCCCTTAAAAATCTTTCTCTCTATCGGAGCGACCATGGCCATCCTGCTAGTTTTAGGTGGAATAGGCTCTTATTTCAAGCCCAAGGACCTGCATATCTACGCCAAGGAAGGTGTCCTGATTGTAGCTCTGTGCTGGATTCTTTGGTCCTTCTTCGGAGCCCTGCCCTTTGTCTTCTCTGGTCAGATACCGGACATCATTGATGCCTTCTTTGAGGTCAGCTCCGGCTTTACAACTACGGGAGCAACTATTCTCAACGATGTCGGCGTTCTCTCTCATTCGCTGCTCTTCTGGCGCAGTTTTACTCACTTAATCGGAGGGATGGGAGTGCTGGTCTTTGCCCTAGCTATTATGGACAATGCTAAAAATGGTCACTTGGAGGTCATGAAAGCAGAGGTACCTGGCCCAGTCTTTGGCAAGGTTGTGTCCAAGCTCAAGAGTACGGCTCAGATTCTTTACATCATCTATCTAGCTCTCTTTGCTATCTTTGCTCTGCTTTATTTCCTAGCGGGCATGCCCCTCTTTGACAGTCTCGTCATTGCCATGGGAACAGCTGGCACAGGAGGATTCACTGTTTATAATGACGGTATCGCCCACTATAACAGCTCACTGATTACTTATCTGGTCAGCTTTGGAGTTTTAGCTTTCGGGGTCAACTTCAATCTCTACTATTACTTGCTGATTCGTAAGTTTAAAGCTTGCTTTGAAGATGAGGAGCTCAAGGGCTATCTCTGGATTGTATTTCTTTCCACAGCCTTGATTGCCTTTAATGTCTTCCACCTCTATCAAGGCTTTGCCAAGAGCATGGAGATTTCCTTCTTCCAGGTAGCCAATGTCATCACAACAACTGGATTTGGCTATGGCGATACAGTCAAATGGCCGCTCTTTTCTCAGGTTATCCTGCTCCTGCTCATGTGTATCGGGGGCTCAGCTGGATCAACAGCTGGGGGATTTAAGGTCATTCGGGGGATTATCATTTCCCGCATTGCTAAAAATCAGATTCTCTCTACCTTATCACCCAATCGTGTCCTGACCTTGCATGTCAATGATGCGGTAATTGACAAGGATACTCAGCATAAGGTACTGAAATACTTAGCCGTTTATATCTTGATTATTCTAGCTCTCATTTTCATTGTCAGCTTGGATAATAATAACTTTATGACGGTTGTCAGCGGGGTTCTCTCTTGCTTCAACAATATCGGTCCCATGATTGGGACGACAGATAATTTTTCTATCTTTAGTCCTTTTTCTAAACTGCTGCTAGCCTTTGCTATGATTGGCGGTCGCTTGGGAAATTTACCCGATTCTCCTGCTCTTCCTGCCTAAGACTTGGTCTAGAAGATAGGAAATATTCGGAGAATATAGATATATTAAAAAGTCACACTAGATAAGTATCTAGTGTGACTTTTTTCTTGAATTATTTCTTCTCAGACTGAAACGATCTGGTACAGGATCCTCTCCCGGCTGAGACCAGGGATGACAGCGGAGAATGCGCGCCAAGCCCATCAAAACTCCTTTAGCACCATGCTTCTGGATAGCCTCTATCATATAGTTAGAGCAGGTGGGCCGAAAGCGGCAAGATGGAGGGAAAGCAGGCGATATGAAGCGTTGATAAAAGCGGACAGGAGCAATAAGCAGTTTCTTTATCATTTCTTGGTCTTGGTTACAGCCAGTGTATGCAGCTGGCTGATTTCTTTTTTACTGAGCTTACGATAATCACCAGGCTTGAGGCCAGTTAAGTCCAAATGACCAAAGCGAGTCCGTGAAAGCTTATCTACTTGCAATCCGACCGCCTGGAACATCTTCTTGACCTGATGGTTACGGCCTTCGTGGATGGTCAGCTGAACGACCGAGCGATTTTTCGCCGGATCAACCTTGATAATCTCATAAACTGCTGGCTTGGTTTTGCGCCCCTCGATTTCAATACCTCGAGTCAGAGGACGAAGAACTTCTTTATTAGCCAATCCTTTGACACGCGCCACATAGACCTTGTCAATCTCATTTCGGGGATGAATCATCTCGTCGGTAAAGTCTCCGTCATTGGTCAGAATGAGAATGCCAGAAGTATCCCAGTCCAAACGACCGACCGGATAAATCCGCTCCTTGACCTGAGGCAAAAGATCCACGACCGTCTTACGTCCCTTGTCATCACTGACAGAGGAAATGACCCCGCGCGGCTTATTGAGGAGATAATAAACCTTCTCCTCATTGTAGATAGGTTGGCCTTCTACTTCCACACGGTCGCCAGACTTGACGTTCGTCGCCAGCTCTCGCACCACTTGGCCGTTTATACTGACCTTCCCCTGCCTAATTAGCTCTTCTGCTTTTCGACGGCTGGCTATCCCAGCATGAGCGATGTATTTATTGATTCTCATCGATATCTGTCCTTTCAATAAAGAGCTGGCTTTCTTCAGCAACTAGCTCCGTTTCTTCGACAATCGGCAGCTCATCTAAGTGATTGATCCCCATATAGTCTAAGAAATAATCCGTTGTCACATAGAGATTTGGCCGGCCAATGACTTCCTTTTTGCCATCCTCTCGAACCAGTTCAAAAGCCAAGAGCTTAGCCAAAGCACCGCTGGAATTAACCCCACGGATGTCATCTATTTCTTACCCTTGTAATCGGCTGCTTATAGGCGATGATAGACAAGGTCTCCAGTGCAGCCCGCGACAAACTTTGATTGATTGGCGCCCTTGAATAGGCCCGCAGAATCTCAGCAAACTCTGGTTTAGTGACCAGCTTGTATGTCTTTGAGGTTTCCAGTAGGGTCAGACTGGAGTCTGGATTGGCTTCATATTGCTCAGCTAACTTCTCCAAACTCTGAATAACCCCGGTCGGCGGCAAAGAAAGGATTTCTGCCAATTGATGAACTTTGAGTCCATCTTCTCCCGCCACAAAAAGCAGGGCTTCAATCTCTGCTAACTTACTCATTTCCTCTTCCTACTAAATAAATATTTCCAAAATTTTCTTCCTGAATGACTTGCACTTCCTGCACCTTGACCAATTCCAATGTCGCCAGAAAGAGAGTAATAACTTCATTCATGTCCTTGGTCTCTGCAAAAATCTCCTGCAGAGCCAGACGGCTCTTACCAGCACAACGCTGGCGCACCACTTCCATCATATCCTCAATCTTGTACTCATCTCGCACAATGGTTGTATGGCTCTTAGAAAACTCCTCTTGCTTCTTAGCGATAACCTTGGAAAAAGCCAAACAGATCAATCGTTGACTTGTCATGCAGAAGCTCAGCGTCTTCATAAACCAGCTCCAGCTTGGGCTTAGAATAATAAAGCGCTCGGTCATCATGCTGGAGCGACATTTTCTCACCCAAAATCTTGAACCTGCGGTATTCCTCAATCTGGCTCAAGAGGTCTTGCTCCAAATCATCTTCCAGCTCAGCATTATCCGCTACCTTAGGCAAAAGCTTGCGGCTCTTAATCAGCATGAGCTGGCTTGCCATGACCATGTACTCGCCCGTCACTTCCAGCTTCATGGCCTGCAAGGTGGCCACATAAGCCAGATACTGCTCGATGACCTCCGTAATGGGCACATCATAAATATCCACCTGGTACTTAGATACGAGGTGAAGCAGCAGGTCCAGCGGGCCTTCAAAATCTTTTAGTTTGATATCCATTTTTATCTGTATTTTTCTAGTGTAATCATGGTTTTCAAGCCCAAATCTTGGGCAATATCATAAAGGCCAATCCCCTTCTCCCTCTGGCGCAAGATAAACTGCTCACGCAGACTTTGGGCAGATAGACTGGCTTGTCCCTGCTCAATCAAGAAGGCCTCTAGCTGACGGAAGCCCCATTGACGAGAATAGGATTTGCCGTTTTTCTCAAATAAATATGTCCCTGTCAGATAGTCTTCCAGCTCACTCGTCAGGCTCTCAGGAATCTTGATGACCCGCTTCTGACCAGCCTTTTCAATCTTCAAAACCTGAAAATCAAGATTGACATCTGCCACTCTGACCTGCAGAATCTCGCTGGGCAGCAAGCCCATTTCCAAAATAAGAAGAGCCATCAGCCGCCCCCCTGGGAACGCTTGATTCCTGCCAAAAAGCAGACAGATCCAGCAGTTCATTTTCCTGCTCCTTCGATATGGAGACCTTGGGCAGGACCAAGCGGTGAAACTCCTCAATGAGCTGCTGCTGATAAAGGAAGTAGAGAAACTGATTGACTGCTGAGAGCTTCCGCTTCTGAACAGCCGCCTTAAAATCCTTGATAGAGGCCTGATAAATCCGCAGATTGGTCTCGGTAATCCGACCATGCACTTCCTCGATAAACTGCTCCAAATCATAAGAATAGGCAATTTTAGAATTTTCTGAGATGTTTTTTTGATTTAAAAACGGTCTAATGTATTCTTTCATTTTTTGCGAATTTCGTACTTCTTGCTAAAGCCGTGCAACAAAGAATTGACAGCTTTCAAAATGGACTTTCTAGTAATAATTCCGTAAAATGCTGATCCTCGCCCACAACCGGCAGGAATGACTCGTCGACCAGCTTATGAAGTACATCTGATACAGTATAATCTGGCCCAACTGTCAAGTCGTCCATTTTAGTCATATGGACGATGTCTGTCATCATGAATTCCTCTTCTGGCAGATCATGACGCATACGATAGGACATGATGTCTGTCAAGGAAATCGTGCCAACAAACTTTTTATCTGCTGTCACGACCGGTACACGTGAGTATGTCATCTGGCTCAATAGTAGAATAGCATGATCCACATTGTGGGTGTCAATCATCACCGCCAGATTTTCCCCAGGCGTCAAAAAAGTTTCTTCATGTTGCAGCAGATAGTCTTCGAATTCCTTAGCAATCATCGGCTAAACTCCTTAGACAAGCTTGGATAAAGTTCATGATTTCGTGTATAGAAATCAACTTTAAAGCGGTCATCATCAATCTCTACCTTAGCGTAGAGACGTTCGTTGATCAGGCCGCGTGGCTGGCTGATGGAGCCCGGATTCAGAAAGAGCGTTTTGCCCTCCATTCGAGCATCTGGGATATGCAGGTGACCATAGAGGCAGATGTCTGCATTAACCTCTTGTGCCCACAAATCCAGCTTTTGAAAAGAAAAGTTGATATGGAAGAGATGTCCGTGGGTCTGGGCAATAATGGTTCCCGCCAAATCCGTCACCAAGCGTTCTGGATAGCCGTCGTAAAAGTCCATATTGCCTGCCACAACCTGAATCCCTTGCCATACCTCATCATCAGAAGGAAGCTCAGAGTCTCCGTTATGGAAAATCGCATCTACCTTTCCAATATAATGATTCCTAATTTCTTCTACAATAGCACGGTCGCCATGAGAATCACTCATGACTATAATGGTTTGCTTTGCCATGCTGGAAATACCTCCACTAATTTCTTAACTGCCTGAGCCCGATGGGATTGCGCATTTTTTTCTTCCATCGTCAGCTCAGCAGACGTTTTTCCTGTTTCTCCCACTAAGAACAAGGGATCATAGCCAAAGCCATTTTCCCCTTTTGGCTCATGGGCAATGTAGCCCGGCCAATCCGCTTCAACTACCAGAGACTCCCTATCAGGACTAGCCACCACAAGGGTCGTATGAAAATGGGCCGAGCGGTCCTTGACATCAAAAACCATAGCCAACTCATGCAGGAGCTTGATGTTGTTTTCATCGTCTGTCGCGCCTACTCCAGCGAAGCGAGCCGACCAGACTCCAGGCAAGCCGCCTAAAACATCGACCTGCAGACCTGAGTCGTCAGCTAGCACCATTTTACCGGTCAGCTTACTGATTGTCTCTGCCTTGAGCCGCGCATTTTCTTCAAAGGTAGTTCCAGTCTCTTGCACTTCTGGCAAATCAGGATAATCATTGAGATTTTCAACCTTGTAGCCCAGCTTCTCAAAGAGTTTGCGAAACTCTGCTGTCTTACCTTCGTTGCGAGTCGCAATCAAGATGGTATCTCCGACAGCCATCTCGGTCTCCTGCCCCTGACCAAAAAAGTCGGTCATCTTAACTCCATCCTTAGACAGAAAGAAGACCTTACGCAGCAAGTCCTTTTCTGTAATCAGAATAGCTCCCTTATGGCTGGTCGCCTTAAAATCCCGCTCCTTACGATCGTTAATCATATTGAGGACAAACTGGATATAGGACATAGGCGAGCCATATTTGACCACAACTGTGGTAAAGGCGTTGTATTCCTCATCCAAATCCCGCTCAATCAGCTCACTCAACTCTGCATCTATATGCTCCAAGAACCTATAAGGGATGTCGTTGAAATGATAGCCAGCCTTGCGAAAGCGGGTCCATTCTCCGATATACCAATTGTTCTCGTCAATGTATTCATAAATTTTTATTTGTCATAAGCTTACATGCTCCACATTCACTTTCAGGCCCAGCCAGCTTTCCGCAATCTCCGAAAAGCTCTTGGCATTGGCAGTTGTGTAAAATTGGTGATTGAGCTCCTGTTTTTCCCGACTGCGGTTGATTTCAAAGTAATTGAGCAGGACAGAAATATCCCGTACGCACTCTGCCCCGCTGTCAATCAGTTTCACATCTGGTCCCATCCTGTTTTTGAATGATAGGCCGGAGCAAGGGATAGTGAGTACAGCCCAAGACCAGAGTATCTACTCGTCCAGCCAGAGGCTGCAGGGTTTCATAGACCACTTTTTTGGTAAGACTGGAATGAAGTTCATTGGACTCTACCAAAGGTACAAACTTAGGGCAGGCCAAACTTTCCACCTGCATCTCCGGCGAGAGCGCTTCAATTTTCTGACGATAGATATCAGAAGAAACTGTCATTGGCGTTCCAATAACACCGATGCGGCCGCTGGCAGTTGACTTAATAGCTGCACTAGCCCCCGGCAGAATCACGCCCAGTACTGGAATATCCAGTTTTTCCTTCACTTCTTCCCAGACAACAGCAGTCGCTGTATTGCAGGCAATGACTATCATCTTAACATCCTTGGTTAAGAGGAAGTTGACCAGCTGCCAGGTATAAGCGCGAATCTGCTCAGCAGGCCTAGGACCGTAAGGAGCCCGCGCCGAATCTCCGATATAAATGACCTCTTCGTGGGGGAGCTGCCGCATGAGCTCACGGACTACAGTCAAACCGCCCACTCCTGAGTCTAAAAAACCGATTGGTCGATTATCCATAAGGTCTTCTTTCTAAAACAAGGGACTGGAAGCCGATTCCAAATCCCCATTTTTTTATAGATTTTCTCTACTGGTATTAAAAGCCAGCCTCTAGAAAATTATTTTTTCTTTTTGCCCTTAGCAAGTGCAGCTTTCTGCTGGCTGATAATTTGACGATAAACTTGCTGTACTTTCGCTTCATTTGGCCGTTGACCGCTAGCGCTAAGCAAGGTCCGAACTGCTTCTACATTCAAACGCGGATTTTCTGCAAATTCCTTCTCCACTTGCCGACGAAGCAGATACATACCCAAAATCACGCCTCCAGCAAATGCTGCCATAATCAAGAAAATTGCTAAAACTAAATTCATATCGAGAACTCCTCTATTTCCATTTTTACATTGCTCTTCATTATATCAAATTTTCTCTATTTTTCAAAATCAAAGCCATACAGTGTTGCAAAATAATCTTCTGGTTTTTCTGCCCGACGAATCATGCGAACATTGCCATCTTGCTCCAAGAGAATTTCGCTGGAACGAAGTTTAGCATTGTATTGATAACCCATAGAGAAACCATGAGCACCCGTATCGTGAATCACCAAAGTATCACCGATTTGGCTGACAGGCAGCGGGCGATTAATAGCAAATTTGTCGTTATTCTCACAGAGGCTGCCAACAACATCCACAATCTCTGTCTCACTCTCAGACCGATCCATATTGGTAATGTGGTGATAAGAACCGTACATGGCAGGACGCAGCAGATTGACCGCAGAGGCGTCCACCCCCAGATAGGTTCGGTAGGTCTGCTTCTTATGGGTAACCTTGGTGACCAGCAGGCCATAAGGCGCCAGCATGAAGCGACCCAGCTCCGTATAAATCTTGACCTGTCCTAGGCCAGCTGGAGTTAGAATAGCTTCATAGGCCTGACGAACTCCCTGACCGATGACCGCAATGTCATTTTCCTCACCTTCAGGCTGATAATTAATGCCGACACCGCCAGATAGATTGATGAAGTCCAGCTCAACTCCTGTCTCAGCCACCACTTCTACAGCCAGCTCAAAGCTGACGGGCCAGTTCAGGATAGTAGCCATTGCTAACTGTATTAGAGGCTAAAAGGGCATGGATCCCAAATTTCTCAGCTCCCAACTCCTTGAGCTCTTTGAAAGCTTGAATCAGCTGGTCCTTGGTCATACCAAACTTAGCTGCTTCTGGATTATCCATAATGCTGGTTCCCAGCTCAAAGACACCGCCAGGGTTGTAACGACAAGAAATAATCTTTGGAATACCAGCTGCTTCCTTTAGAAAAGCTACATCTTCATAGGCATCCAGATTGATAGTCGCTCCAAGGTCACGCGCAAACTGAAATTCCTCAGCTGGTGTGTTATTGGACGAAAACATAATATCCTGTCCAGCAAAGCCCAGCTTTTGACTCATGATCAATTCGACATAGCTGGCACAGTCCACCCCACAGCCTTCTTCTTTGAGGATTTTTAAAATAGCAGGATTGGGAGTAGCCTTGACGGCAAAATACTCTTTAAAGCCTGGATTCCAAGAAAAGGCCTCATGCAGGGCACGCGCTCTTTCCCGAATTCCCTTCTCATCATAAAGATGGAAAGGGGTTGGAAACTGATCCGTAATCTCAGCTAGCTTTTCACGACTGACAAAAGGAGTTTTCATACTATTCTCGCTTTCTATTTGCTGGGTTTATTATACCATAAATCCATAGGAGAAACAAAAAGCACTGGAGCAAACGTCCAATGCTTGAGTCTTATTTAGCTGAGTTATTTGTTTCTTCCAAAAATACGCAGCAAGCTGAGGAAGAGATTAATGAAGTCCAGATATAGATGCAAAGCCAGCGAAATTGCCCAGCCATTTCCTGGATTGCCATTGGTCTGCTCATAGACATAGCGGATTTTCTGATTGTCCCAAGCGATAAGTCCTGAGAAAATAAGGACACCAACGATACTGACAATAAAGTCCAAGCCACTGCTTCTCAAGAAGATATTAAGGACGCTAGCAGCGATAATACCAATCAAACCGGCCATACAAGCTCTGCCCATTCCAGAAAGATCCTTTTTAGTCACCTTGCCGATGAAGCCCATAGCAAAGAACATAACAGTCGTTGTCAGAAAGGCTAAGAGAACAGTTGACTGAAGATACAGTGCCATGATAATACTTAGGGTAAAACCATTGATGGCTGAATAAGCTAAAAACATAGGCAACGCCGCTGGGCTATTGCTCCGAGCAGTTCCAGATGCTACCAACACAAGGATAAACTCAACTGCAATAGCTGCATAGAAAATCCAAGTGGAGCCTGTCAGAACAGAGATAATAATGTCCTGAAAGAAGTTCAGCATCAAGAGAGACACGATTGCTGAGATTCCAATACCGACACCAACGATAGAATAAATCTTGGCATAGAAAGAATTAATATCTGATTGATCTTGAATAATAGAATGGTTCATAGTTACTCCTTTTATAATAAAACATTTACGGTTTCAGCATCTTTCGATGAAAGAGCTTGCGATTACCGCCCTTGCGTCTCCAAGGTGCTGTCGCTTCTTTGACGGCCCAATACTTGTCCACCATTGTCACAACGAATGATTCTTTGTAGCGAGGCGGTGCCAAGGTCAGACCCCACATATGCTTGACGATAATGTCCTCTTCGACTTTATTAAGCTTAGTAATCTTACGAGCATTGCGAACTGCCAACCTCGGATGGAACCAAGCATGACTCTTCTTAAACTTGGTCACACGCCAGTCATAGTAGAATAAGTCATGAAGTAGGGCACCGCGTGCCGTGCTGCGGGCATTCCAACCAAATTTTTTGGCAATTCTGTAACTAGTATAACTCACATTGATGGAATGTTCAAGTCTATTGGAATGAATATGATGGGGAATTTCTTTCAAGCGCTGCACACTAGGCATTTCAATCAGGTGCCCAACATAGGCCATAAATTCCTCGTCCTTTTTGTAAGGCATAGAATCACCTCCCTTGCCAACTATTATATCTCTTTTTCTGATTTTTAGCTTAAATGAAAGATTAAATACCAGCAGCGACAGCAACATTAAGACTTTCTGCCTGCCCCTTCATGGAAATATGGACCAGAATATCAGCTGCTGCCGTCATTTCTGGACTAATTCCCTGACCTTCATTGCCCATGATTAGGGCAAAGCTCTCTTTGCTGTCCACCTTTCTGTAATCGATAGATATTGACGACAAGGTCGACACTAGAATTGGCAGGCGGGAAGAACGAGCCAGCCTAATAAAATCAGCTGTATCCATCCGATAAACTGGCAGATGAAAATGACTCCCCTGCATAGAGCGCAGCGTTTTTAGGTTATAGATATCTGCCGACAATTGAGAGATGAAAACCCCGTCAAAACCAGCTGCATCCGCGGTCCGAATGATGGTGCCGACATTACCTGGATCCTGAACGTCCTCCAAGAAAAGATAGCGTCCGCTTAACTCCGCTGGTATCTCTTCCCTTTCAAAAGCCACTTCCGCGACAATCCCCTGTGGTGTCTTACTATCAGCCAAATCTGCTAAAATCTCCGGACTGACAAAGATTACCTGAGAAAAATCGGCTAATCGCTCTGCGTATTCCGCTAAAGCAAAAATCCGAATCAGCTTTGCCCCGCTACTGACAGCTTCCTCAAATAAATGCCAGCCCTCGATCAAATAAGAATCCTTGCGGTATTTTTTGTGATGAAGTTTTTTAGCTTTTTTTACCACATTATTGGCTTTTGAGGTTATAATATTCATAAGAACATTATACCACAATTTAGCAGACTTGCACTCATACTGAGGGCTTAAATCCCCTCGGTCCGCTCACTAAAGGAGGACGCCATGCAGAAAGTAAAAATGATAGCCCAAGGACGGGTACAAGGAGTTGGATTTCGCTGGGGAGTCTACTCTCTAGCGCTGGAAATCGGAGGTATTACCGGCCGGGTCTGGAACAATGATGACGGTACTGTTGGCATTCTGGCTCAGGCTGATGACCCAGCTCTGATGGCCAAATTTATCCAAGAAATCCGTAAGGGACCGACACCTTTTTCTAAGGTCAGCTATTTGGATGTGACCATGGCTAATTTTGACTCCTATCCTGACTTTAAAATTTCAAATTAGGTCTGCAGAACTATTGTATATTTTGCAAAAAAACAGTAGAATAGATAGGTATTATTTTTTAGAAACAAAGGATATGAACTCGTGAAACATTTCAAACGCTTTTTATTCTCCGGTATGGGACTGGCTGCGCTTCTTTTCCTGTCTGGCTGTGTGGGCCGCGACAAGGCCGGTAATCCTTCTGGACTGATTTGGGACGTGATTGGTCAGCCTATGGCGGATGGTATCCAATTCTTTGCCAAGAATTCAGGCCTAGGCTATGGTCTGGCGATTATCATCGTTACGCTTATCGTGCGGATTATCATCCTGCCGTTGGGAATCTATCAGTCTTGGAAGGCGACGCTTCAGTCTGAAAAGATGAACTACTTTAAGCCGATTTTCGCCCCAATCCAAGAGCGAATCAAAAATGCTGAAACTCAAGAAGAGAAAATGCAGGCTCAGCAAGAACTGATGGCTGCTCAAAAAGAAAATGGACTCAGCATGTTTGGCGGTATAGGCTGTCTGCCTCTACTCATCCAAATGCCTTTCTTCTCAGCCCTCTTCTTGCAGCCCAGTATACTCAAGGGGTTGCAGGCAGTTCCTTCCTCTGGATTAAAGACCTGGCTAAAAGCGACTGGGCTTTGACAGCCATTGTCGGTATCCTCTACTATATCCAGTCAGTGCTCTCTCTGCATGGCATTGAAGATGAAACTCAAAGAAACAGCATGAAACAAGCTTCTTATATGAGCCCTATCATGATTGTTGGTTTCTCATTCTTCTCTCCTGCCGCAGTTACTCTCTACTGGGTAGTCGGTGGATTTATCCAAATCATTCAGCAATTTATCATCAACTATATCATTCGACCTCGCCTGAGAAAACAGGTAGCAGAGGAATTTGAAAAAAATCCTCCTAAAGGTTTGAAAAAAGCTAGCCGGGCTAAAGATGTCACTCCAAAAGCTCAGCCGGCTATTGAGCAAAAGAACAAAAAGAAAAAGAACCGCAATGCTGGTAAGCAACGGTCAAGATAAAGAAAAATTCTTCTAGCTAATACTAGAAGAATTTTTTTAATCTCGAGTAAGAATCGGCGTAACCGATATAAAAAGCTTAGAAAACAAAGCAATAACTGATTACCGAGGTGACTCTATCACAGTAAAACGGTAAAGCCAATCAAGCCCTTCTTATACGAAACCCAAATCCTGCCCTTGAAAATCCGCACCAGACTTTCTGCCATGGATAGGCCAATTCCGTAGCCAGGCTGCTTCTGATTGTGCGATTCGTCCTCGCGATAGAAACGGTCAAAGAAACGACTGTAATCAACATTTTTGCCGTCCGCGTAACTATTGGCCACCGTCAGACGAGCTCGTTTCCCGCGCTTAGCCTTGGTCAGAGTGACAAATTTGCCCATCTTCGTCACAATACTTGCAGGCATTGTCAATCAGGATACTAACCAATTCATAAAGTTCATCTTCAGTTGCCTTGACATGGATGTCTTCCTGCAGCTTGATCTCGTACTTCTTGCCCGCCTTCTCGATGACAGACTTGAAGTTCCCAGCCACTTTTTTTGACAACTTCTGAGAAATTCACATCTACCAAAGTAACATCTGGCTGCTCTTCCAGACGGGCCAGAACGACCATTTGATTGATTAGATTACTGAGACGCTTGACCTGGTCCTTGGTGCTTTCTGTCCATTCATTTTCGCCAGTCATCAGCTCTTGTAGCTCTGTATTGGCTGAGATGATTGCCAATGGCGTCTTCAGTTCATGTCCCGCATTGGTAATGAAACGCTTTTGGTTTTCATAGTTTTTGATATAGGGACGGATGGCAAAGTTGGAAAATCCAGACACGACCAAGACAAAGAAAATAAAGCTATAGAAGCATAACTGGATAGACAGCCAGAAAAAGTCATTGCGGCTTTCGAGATAATTAGTCGAATCTAAGACCACCAGTAAATAGCGCTTGGTCTTGGAATCCTGAGTTATCTGGTAGGAATAAAATTGACTACCTACCTTAAAAACTCCACTGCTACGACTGTCCTTAATCACTTTGTTAGCATAGCTGAGCGCCTGCTCCTTAGATAGATTGGAAAGATGGTCCAAGTTAGAGGAGTAAAGTGTTTTGTCTTCGTTATAGACAACGCTAAAATAGCGGTATTGGTAGATCGTGTCAATGGTGATACGGTCGTTTTGCAAGCTCTCCGCCGTTTCTTCTACGCTGGGAAAATCTCCATTATTGGCAGATAGAATATTGAGAACGGCTTGGATTTCTCCGTTGGTCTGCAGAAAGCGAACGGAGTTTAAGACAGCAATCATGGTCAGCAAATACAGACAATAGCTGCCGAAGCCAGCAGAATGAACCGAATTTTAAGCTTCCGAAACATGGCTATCTCCTTCCAGCGGCACCAGAGTGAAGCTGCCGCCTTCCTCGCCCAAGATAGCAAGGTCAGCATGGATGGCCTTCAGCTTCTGGCGCAAATAGGAAATATAAATCCAGACGAAGCCTTCGTCCAAATCCTCATCCTCGTCTTTGGACCAAACATGACGGAAGATTTCCTGAGTGGAAAGACTCTTCTGGGCATTAAGCATAAGAAATTCCATCATTTTAGATTCCTTACCGGCTAGTCGAATAGAGTTGGAGCTAATGAGTTCATGCTCTCCGACATTAAGGCTGGTTTGGCCAATCTGCAGCAAATTGGGGGTGAACGTCGCTACTCGTCTGGACATAGAGCGTAGGCGAGCCAGAAGCTCTTTCAGAGAGAAGGGCTTGGTCAGATAATCATCTGCACCGGCATCCAGCCCTGTGACCTTGTCATCCACCTCTGACATAGCTGTCAGCATGATGACGTGGGTCGTATTGCCGGTTTGGCGGATTTCTTTCAGCGCTTCAATACCTGTCTTGACCGGCATCATGATATCCAGAATCATCAAATCATAGGCATTTTCCTTGGCTAAGTCCACAACCTCCTGCCCATCAAAGGCTGTATCAACCTGATAGCCTTCATGGGTCATCGCTGTTTCCAAGACGCGGGACAGCTGTTGCTCATCTTCAGCTAATAAAATCTTCATCATCTCACTCACTTTCTCGAATCAAATTGCGGATGGTCTGCATGGTCACATCACAAGAAGCCAGCTCATCCGCACAGCGTTTCAGCTCGCGGACAATCCGCTTGCTGTCTTTAATCTCATGCTTGTACTTCATCTGATGCTCTAAGCTGGCCCAAGAATCCATAGCAATGGTCCGAAGCTGGATTTCTACAAAATAGCGGCCGGGGTTTTGACCATGACAGTCCTCATAAGGAGTCTCCACCTCTAATATCAAGTGGTAGGAGCGATACCCATTAGGCTTGGCAGCTCGGATATAGTCCTTTTCCAGAACAATCTCACAGCCCTCCAGCTGACGAAGCACCTCAATAGTCTGATAGATGTCCTCAATAAAACCGCAAACAATCCGAATCCCAATCGCATCACGAATTTCTTTCAGGGCTGACTCTGGCGTCCTAGGCAGATTCTTGCGTTGACATTTCTCTTCCATACTGGCTGCCTGCTTGACCCGTGCATTAAAATGCTCAAAAAGCTTCTGCCCTGTTTCCTGCTTGACTCGATCATTAGCCTCTTGAATACGCTGACTAAGATCATCTAAAATCTTTGGCAGATAGTCGCCGTATTTCCCATAAATATCTTGCTCTTGCATACAGTTCTCCTACTTTTCTAGCTTATTCTCATTATAGCATAACCATCTGTCTTTTCTCTATTTTTCCCCTGCTCTTCTTATCTAGCCTACACTCTCTGTCTTAAAAGAAACGAAAAAAGAACCAGACTTCTAACCAGTTCCTTTTAATACTTATTAAACAGTTTTTTCAACCTTGAGAATTTTAACATCGTAACTGCCAACCGGTGTTTCGACTGTTGCAGTATCACCTGTTTTCTTGCCAATCAAAGCTTGACCAATCGGGCTTTCATTGGATACCTTGCCTGCAAAAGCATCTGCACCAGCAGAACCAACGATAATGTAGACTTCCTCTTCGCTTTCACCTACTTCTTGAATGGTAACTGTTTTGCCGATAGCTACCTCGTCCTTGGCTACAGCGTCACTGTTTACAATCTCAGCGTAGCGGATCTTGGTTTCCAGGCTAGAAATCTGACCTTCCACAAAAGCCTGTTCGTCCTTTGCAGCTTCGTATTCACTATTTTCTGACAAGTCACCGTATGAGCGGGCAATCTTGATACGTTCTACCACTTCTGGACGACGCACCAATTTCAATTCTTCTAATTCTTTTTCTAGTTTTTCCTTTTCCTCTAGGGTCATAGGATAAGTTTTTTCAGCCATTTTTTCTCTTTTCTTTTATTTTCTTTTATTTTAAAACTAAAACAAGAGGCTGAGACAAGTCTGTATCAGTCCCTTTTTTATATAGCAGGACTGAGAAAGCTAGAACTAGCTGCCCTAGCTTTCTCTCGTCTGCAATAACAGCATTTTAATCAGTGCTGCTGGATTGAGTGAGCTTGCTGTTGACATGCTCCTCAACATTTTTAGCGTGTTCCTCATAAGTATTAGCGAAGTAAACAGCGCCTGTTTCAACATTTGCCACAAAGTAGAGGTAGTCCGTCTTACTTGGATTAATGGTAGCTTCCAGAGCTGACAGGCTCGGACTATCAACTGGCCCAGGCATAAGCCCTTCTTTTTATAGACATTGAAAGGCGAGTCGATGTTGGTATCAATCTCAGCGTCCTCTTTCAGAGTCGTTTTCTTTCCTAGCTTGCCTTGAGCATAAAGGATAGCGATATTACTCTGAAGCGGCATCGCTTGATTGAGACGATTATAAAATACGCTGGCAATATCTTTGCGGTCTTGGTCTGTCGAACCTTCTTTTTCCACCAGAGAAGCAAGTGTCAGAACTTCATTAACCGTTAGGTTCTTCGCTTCAATGGTAGAGTAGTAAGAAGACAGATTGGTATTCATTGCACCCAACATCTGGTCAATCAAGCTTTCCAGATCCGCATCCTCACCATAGTTATAAGTGGCAGGGAAGAGGTAACCTTCTAAGCGGTACTTGACTCCGCTGTCCTTGCTTGGCAAAGTGCCCAGCAGCTGTGGATACTTAGCCGCCATCTTGGAAATGAAAGCTTCATCCTGCACCTTAGCTAGGAAATCGTCCTTGCTAAAAGGTGTCTTACTAGTCTTTTTAGAAGTTGCAGCTGCATTAACCGTCACAGCCTCTGCAATCTGCTCCAGTGTATATCCTTCAGGAATAGTAACCTTACCAACAACTGGTGGTTGCGGTGTATCTGTTCCACCTTCCTGAAGCTGCCGAGCAATGGTATCTAGGTCCATACTCTTCTGGAGATTGTAATAGCCAGACTGGTAATTGTTAAAGCTTTTAATCTTAGAATAGAGACTAAAAACTTGGGCATTTTTAATCAGCCCCTTTTTCTCAAGGATTTCTCCAATCTGCTTAGAGCTAGATCCTTCTGGTACTTCAACCGTCACATACTCTGTTGCGTTTGCATCAACAGGTTTAAGAGCTGAAGATACATAAGTATAGCCAACAACTCCTGTGACCACAAGTCCCAGCAGGACAATCAGCAGAACAGTTGTCATAATCCTGCGGGCTAATGTGTTTTGACGTTTTTTCTTGACCGTATTGTTGGCCCGATTAGCCCTAGATAGAACCTCATTGGGCTTCTTATCTTCCTCATCCACTCGGCCATAGACCTGAGGGTGAGCCTTTCATTCTCTGCAACCTTGTAGGAAACATCTACCGAAGCCGGTCTAGCTTCAAAGTCATCCGCAGCTGCTGTTTCTTTTGCAGAAGCAGAGTCCGCTTCTGACTGGCTAGTTGAAGAGGGAGTTTGTTCTTCCTTTTCTCCAGCTAAGTCTTTCAAAATCTGCTCTTTAAAGCTCAGATTCTTCTCTTTGTCTTGTGATTTTTCAGTCAAAAATTTGACCTCCTTCATCATAATCCCTAACATTATATCTTAAAAGTCAGATAAATGCAATAAGAGTAGGATTTTCTAGCTTATTATTGGTTTTTTTGCAGTTTGAGACTAGGATTTTCCCAGACCATATCAAACCAAGAAGCACCTGCGTAAGTTGATTTTGACAAGCCTTCATTTACAAAGGCATGCTTCTCGTAGTAAGCGATGAGGTAGTCGTGGCAGGTCAGATTGATACCGTGCCGTTCTTCTGCTATAGCAATCTCTTTCATAGCTTCCAGTAGCTTGCGACCGACCCCCATCCCCTGAGCATCTTTCGAGATAGAAAGGCTGGTCAATGAGATAAAGCCGCCGTCCAGATGACCATAATCTTCAATCTCCTCTGTAAAGGAAATATCCTTTAAATAACGTTCTGGACAGACAGGTCCCTCCAGATAGCCTAGAATCTTACCATCCTTTTCCGCCACCAAAAAAGTCGAAGATAGGGTTTGGATATGAGCTGCTAGACTTTCTCGGCTAACAGCCTCTTCTGGACTGAAATTTTCCAATTCGATAGCATAAATGGCGTCTAAATCAGCCATTTGAGCTTGACGGATAATCATCACTTCTCCTTAAAATTGGGATTTTCCCACACCATATCAGACCAAACAGCCCCACCGTGAGTTGAGTCAGAAATCCCTTCGTGGACGAAGCCATTCATCTCATAATAAGGTATCAGCTCATCATGACAGGTTAGGCTAATGCCCTTTCGATTTTGCTGAACAGCTGTCTCCTTGAGAGCTGCAAGCAACAAGGTTCCGACCCCCTGCCTCTGAAAATCAGGATGGACGGACAGACTTTGGACGGCAATGAAGCCACCTTCTGGAGAATTAGCACCCACCTTGCCAAAGAGGTCATCTGTCAAATATCGCGCCTGAACAGCTGGTCCAACAATATAGCCCGCCAGCTCACCATGCAGCTCTGCTAGCAAAAAAGTATCTGGAATCTGCTCAATCCGCTCTTTGAGAACTTCTGAACTGGCTGCTTCTACTGCTGGAAAATTCAGCTGCTCAATTGCAAGAATTTCTTCCCAGTCGCTCAAGTCGGCCTGCCTGATTCGAATCGGTGCTTCCATCAAGTCTCCTCCTACTGAACGTTGCTGGTCAGATTGGACAGGAGACGTTCAAAGGAATATTCATAGGTCTGGATGTCCCCAGCTCCCATAAAGACATAAACTGCATTAGTGTGGTCAAGAAGCGGAGAAACATTGTCCGCATCAATGACCTTAGCCCGCTTCACAATCTTTTCAGCCAAATCTTCAACCTTAACATCGCCATTGTCCACCTCACGCGCAGATCCGTAAATCTGAGCTAAGTAGACTGAGTCAGCCTGATTGAGGGCATCCGCAAATTCGTCCAAAAGAGCAATGGTCCGAGTGAAAGTATGCGGCTGAAAGATTGCCACGATTTCCTTGCTTGGATACTTCTGACGAGCTGCATCCAGAGTTGCGATAATTTCCGTTGGATGGTGAGCAAAGTCATCAATGATAACTGTGTCGTTGACAATCTTCTCAGTAAAGCGGCGCTTAACTCCACCAAAAGTCTTGAGGTGTTCCCGAACTAGATTCAGATCAAGACCTGCAGTGTACAAGAGACCGATGACTGCTGTCGCATTCATAATATTGTGACGGCCAAAGCTTGGAATTTGGAACTCACCCAGCTCTTGCCCGCGGAAAGAAACTTTAAAGCCTGATCCGCTGGTAGAACGCAAGAGGTCGTGAGCGACAAAGTCATTGCCTTCTTCCTTGAAGCCATAGTAGTAAATCGGAGCCTTGGACGTAATCCGGCGCAGCTGCTCATCTTCTCCATAAATGAAGAGTCCTTTGGTAATCTGCTTGGCATAGTCATTGAAAGCATTAAAGACATCTTCCAGACTCGTGAAATAATCCGGATGGTCAAAGTCGATATTGGTAATAATCGAATATTCCGGATGATAAGGCATGAAATGACGCTCGTACTCGTCTGACTCAAAGACAAAGTACTTGGCATTGGCAGATCCGCGACCTGTACCATCCCCAATTAGATAGCTAGTATCCGTGATATTGGAGAGAACATGGGAGAGAATACCCGTTGTAGAGGTCTTCCCGTGGGCACCAGCCACTCCCAAGCTGACAAAGTCACGCATAAAGCCACCTAAAAATTCATGGTAGCGTTTATAGCTGATGCCGTTTGCGTCTGCATAGGCAATTTCTACATTGTTATCTGGACGAAAGGCATTGCCAGCGATGATTTCGAAGTCTGGCTGAATATTCTTTTCATCAAAAGGCAGGATGGAAATGCCAGCCTGCTCCAGACCACGCTGAGTGAAATAATATTTATCAACGTCACTGCCCTGAACCTTATGGCCCATCTGGTGCAGCATCAAAGCCAAAGCGCTCATACCAGAGCCCTTAATCCCGATAAAATGATAGGTTTTCGTCATGATTACTCCTTAAGATACAAGGCCATAAAAGCAAGTCAAAAGAGGAAAATCTCCGCAGGCCCTAATCAGCCCGCAGGGATTTTCTTTCTTTACAAGCTTTTAGGCACCACCGAAACACCAAAGAAGCCGGACCAATCAGTAAGTCCCAGCTTCTAGCATCAGTCTTCTTCAACCGATGATGGATGTTATATGCAGATAAATTTTACATTTACATAACCAACTAGCAATTTTCCTTATAAACATCAGAAAACTGCAGGCATAAAAGGCTCAAGTAAGCCAGCTTTAATCGCTGTCCAAGCCTGTCAAGTTCAGCTCTTGAGCCTTGGAATGCTTCAACTGCTCCTCCTTAGCTCTATCCTGATTATAGATCTGACTGGTTTTTAAAAAATCATAATTGTTCTTCTTAGGCTTTTCTTCCGTCTCCTGTGGCTGAGGGCTATACTCAGGCTGAATATCCGCCAAAATATAGTTATCCTGCTGAAGCCTATCGCCAAACTTCGTAAATTCGCCCGATGTATTCTTTTGAAAAGGGGCTGTTGGCTTCGGTCTTTCCGCATTAGAAGCTGTCGGAAGCTTTCTGTTGCGGACCTTAGTCGGAAGGTCGCTGGTCAGATAAGACGCTGAACGCTTCTTTTTCAAATCTGCTCGAGCTTCCTCGCGTGCCTGCTCAGCATAACGAATGGCCGGATCTTTCTTATCAATCGGCTTTTTAAAATCCTTGAAAGCAGACTGCTTTTGCAGCGGTCTTCTGATAGCCTGACTGGCAGCGATGGGAGCATGCCTGTTGGAGTCCACAATCGGCATCCATTCCAAATAATTACGGTCTGTATAGTCTCCGGTAATGTTGCTAATGAGATCCAGTTCATCATAAAGATTCATATGCGGCATTTCCGTCAGCATGATTTCATCATCTGACACCAGAGGAAATTGTTTATCAGTCATATCTTTTTCCTTTCAACCCTTCATTATTATAAACTATTCAGGCTATTTTTCAAGCTATTCTGCCGAAATTCCCAGAATTTCTCGAATTTCCTCCACAGAGAGACTGGATTTGGCTTCTGCTCCGTCCAGAATAGTCGAAACCAGATTGCGCTTGCTCTCTTGCAGCTCCTGTATCTTCTCTTCAATCGTGCCTCGTGTAATCATCCGATAGACTTCGACATTGCGCTCCTGACCGATACGGTGGGCACGGCCGATAGCCTGGGCCTCAACCGCTGGATTCCACCAGAGGTCGACCAAGATGACTGTGTCTGCACCAGTCAGATTGAGACCGACACCTCCAGCCTTTAGAGAAATCAGAAAGGCTGATCGCTGGCCGTCATTGAAGGCAGTTGTCATGTCCTGACGCTCCTTGGCTGGAGTAGAGCCTGTAATCTTAAAGGACTCCATGCTCATCTTGTCCAGCTCACTCTCGATAATATCCAGCATACCACGAAATTGTGAAAATATGAGGACACGACGATTACCATCTTGTATCTGTTCAAGTAATTCCCGCAAACTTTCCAGCTTACCGCTCTCGCCCTCGTAATCTTCCATAAACAGCTTCGGAGTGTCACAGATCTGGCGGAGGCGCATAAGACCTGACAGAATCTCTATCTTGCTGCGGTTGATTTCATCTTCTGTCGCATGGATGATTCTGTCCTGCATCTGCTTGAGCAGAGCCAGATAAATGGTCTTCTGACTATCTGCCAATTCATTGCGATAGGCAACTTCAATCAAATCAGGCAATTCCTGCAGCACATCTTCTTTTTTTGCGCCGCATGACAAATGGTTTGATATAGCGAGCGACTTTCTCAGCCGGCAGTTTTAAAAATTCCTTTTTGCTTGGCAAAAGTCCTGGCATGACAATCTGGAAAATAGACCAAAGTTCTCCCAGATTATTCTCAATCGGCGTCCCAGAAAGAGCAAAAGTATGCTCCACTTCAAAATCCCGCAAATACTGGGCAATCTTGGTCTGGTCATTCTTCATCACCTGAGCCTCATCCAAAATCAGATACTGGAAGTGGTTATCCTTGTATTCTTCCACATCCTGCCTGAAAGAAGCATAGCTGGTAATCGTAATCTGATGCTTCTCCGCAATCAGCTCATCACGAACATTTTTTAGACCATACACCACCGCCACATCCAAATGCGGAGCAAATTTAGCAAACTCATCGCTCCAGTTGTAAATCAGGCTGGATGGCGCCAAGATTAAGACTTTCTTAGAATCATCTATACGCGAACTCAGAAAAGAAATCGTCTGCAGGGTCTTTCCTAGCCCCATATCGTCAGCCAAGATGCCACCGAAGCCATACTTATCAAGCATGGATAGCCACTTGACACCCGTCTCTTGGTAATCCCGAAGGTCAGCCTTGACTTGCAGCTGGGGAAGAGGGAATTCCTCAGGGTGAGTCAGGTCAAAGGCCAGCTGCTGTACATCTTTTGAAAACTGTACCCTATCCTTGCCCTTAAAAAACTCTGCTAGTTGATAAGCTGCCAGACTGCTGGTCTGAATGAAGCCATTTTTTTAGTCCGCTTACTCCGCAGCTGCTGCAAAGTCCGACTCATCTCCTTGGTCTCTTCATCGAAAAATCAAGACTTGCCCAGACTTACTGATAAAGAAGTCCTGCTCCTTAAAGAGCGAATCAAGAACTGCGTCAATCTCTGACTGCGCAATGCCAGCAAAATCGAAACCAACATCTAAGAGGCCGCCCTTCATCTTGACAGAGATCCTTGGACTTTCTGTCTGTGCCAGTGCCTCTAACTCTTCTGTCATGCTAACACGGCCCAAAGCCTCAAAATTGGGAATGACTTCTGAGAAGAAATGATAAATTTCTTCCGGCTTCAGAGGCGGTCGCTGACTGTAAAAATCTGCCACAAAAACCTGCCTGCAGCATTTGCTTAAATACCTGCTGCTCATGCTCAAAAATTACCCGCAAAAGGCAGACGTTCCAAATCTTTTGCGAGTCGTCACCTTCCTGTCTCCATAGTCAAAGACAGTGTCCAAAATCAGACGCTTGTCAGGACCGATATCAAAGTCAAACTTGGCTGTAAAGTCATGAATCATCATACTTTCAGGTGCTTCTACCCGACCAACCTTTTTAAACTCAGACAAACTGGAAGCCAGCTTCGTTCTCTCTGACAAGTCGAATTGCAGGCGCTTCAACCGATCATGCTCTATAGGCAACTCCCGTAAAGCCTTAATTAGTCTTATCTGCTGAGGATTTAGCTGGTAGAAGGTATCTCCATAAAAAATAAACTGGCCATCATAAATCATCTTATAATTCTTCTCAGCAATGACTAGCTCAAAATGCTCTTCATACTCTTCCACTTGGAAAGTATAAACTTCTGCCTCTTCATGTAAATCTTGGAAAAAGACTTCACTGTAGTCATAAAGGCTGTACTCTAAGCGGAAAGAAGACAGATTCATCAGGAAGATAACTCCCTCTTCAAAGATACTAGCCGGGAAGAAAAGATTGCGCCCAGCATTTGGGAAAATCAAAGAAGAATCTTGCCCCTGATAGTCAGACACTAGTCCTTGCAGAAAAACGAGCAAATCTTGACTGGCTTCATCAAAATCCTCCAAATGAATAGCCTCATAGTAACTCTTACCAATCTGATAATGTCCGCCCTTTTCCAAGGTCCGAAGGAAGGAAAGAACGTCTCGGACAACATAAGAGCGCTCGTCCGGCAAGCGACTGATCCGGAGACTCCAGAGAAACTGCCCTGTATAAGAATCCTCCTGACCAGTAGCCGAAAGCTCATAACGAACCTGTTGATTGGATTTATCCGGCAAGAGCTTATCCAAGAACAAGCTTCCGAAAGAAACCAGCTCTTGGGTCTCCTGACTGGTCATCTCCTCTTCTTCCATACTCTTTAGCACATCTTTTCCAGATGGGGCATTTTTCAGATAATACTCCAAGGCTGCCAGATGAGCACAGTATTTTTTCTTCTGGAAAAAGTCGCAATAACAAAAGATGACATCATCATCCAAGCTATAGCGCAGATTACACTCGTCCACACGAGCATATAAAAGAGAATCACTGACCTCAAGGATTACTACCTTATTGTTTTCAACCAGGGCAATTCCTTCTGTCCGAATCTTACCAGGAATTAATTTTGCCATAATTACCACCTTACATTTATCTCACCATTATACCATACTTTCGACATAAAAAAAGAAAAGCAAGCTCTTATGCTTACTTTCATTTTTACATATAAACGTATGTTTGTCAAATTGCTGTTTTCAAACTCTACTTCCGCTTCCTTGCAATCAAGTGAATCGGGGTTCCTTCAAAAGCAAATGCCTTGCGGATTTGATTTTCCAAGAAACGCAGGTAAGAGAAGTGCATGAGTTCTTCTTCGTTGACAAAGATGACAAAGGTTGGCGGTTTGGTCGCTACTTGAGTCGCATAGAAAATCTTGAGGCGTTTGCCCTTGTCAGTCGGTGTCGGATTAATCGCGATAGCATCCATGATAACGTCATTAAGCACTGCTGACGGAATACGAGTATTCTGACTCTGACTGATTTGCTTAATCATGTCCGGCAGCTTATGCAGACGCTGCTTGGTCAGGGCAGAAACAAAGATAATCGGCGCATAAGACAGATACTGGAACTGGTCACGAATATCTTCTTCCCAGTCTTTCATAGTATGGTTGTCTTTTTCCAGCGTATCCCACTTATTGACGACGATGACAATACCTTTTCCTGCTTCATGGGCAAAGCCAGCGATTCGCTTGTCGTACTCACGAATTCCTTCTTCAGCATTCAGCACCATCAGAACGACATCTGAGCGGTCAATGGCCCGCATGGCCCGCATGACAGAGTATTTCTCTGTATTTTCATATACCTTGCCTGACTTGCGCATACCAGCCGTGTCGATCATGGTAAATTCCTGACCTTCACTGTCCGTAAAGACCGTATCAATAGCGTCGCGCGTTGTACCAGCCACAGGACTAGCAATGACTCGGTCTTCCCCCAAGATAGCATTGATCAAGCTAGACTTGCCAACATTAGGGCGGCCAATCAAGCTAAACTTAATCATATCAGGATTTTCGGCCACTTCTTCATTTGGCAGGTTTTCAACAATAGCGTCAAGAACATCTCCTGTACCAATCCCATGGACTGAGGAAACCGGGAATGGATCACCCAAGCCCAGCGCATAGAAATCAAAAATCTCATTGCGCATTTCGGGATTATCCACCTTATTGACTGCTAGGATAATCGGCTTATGGGTCTTGTAGAGCATACGAGCCACATACTCGTCCGCATCCGTAATACCTTCCTTGCCAGACACGACAAAAACGATGACATCCGCTTCGTCCATAGCGATCTCAGCCTGGTGTTTGATTTGCTCCATAAAAGGCGCGTCAACATCGTCAATTCCGCCCGTATCAATAATGCTAAACTTACGGTTGAGCCAGCTTGCGGTCGCATAGATTCGGTCGCGGGTCACTCCTTCGACATCTTCCACAATGGAAATCCGCTCACCGGCAATCCGATTGAAGAGCGTTGATTTGCCGACATTAGGACGGCCGACAATGGCAATAGTTGGTAAGGCCATGTTTTTCCTCTTTCATTCTTTAGGACAGAGCCAAACTCCGCCCTATTTTTCTAATTTCTTTTCTTTGAACAATTGGTCAATAGCCTGATTAGGCTCCTGGCCAAATTGAGCAGCTAGGCGCTGACTCCAGGTTTCCTTAGCTCGCTCGCCAGCATATTCAGTCTGTACGTGGTCATAGGCTTGGATAGTTGAACGATCCTGTTCACGATATTCTTCCTCAAAGACCACTGCTTCATAAGGCAAACGTGGCTTAACAGCATGGTTCTGGTTGGGAGTCCCCAGAGCAATCCCAAAGACTGGATAAGTGTAGTCCGGCAGCTTGAAAAGCTCTGCTATTTGACTAGCAGCATAACGAACCAATCCAATGATTACTCCGCCATAACCCAAACTTTCAGCCGCTAAGAGAGTATTTTGCCCCGCCAGAGCGGCATCTACTGAGCTAATCAGGAGATTCTCCGTTCCCTCAGGATAAAAGTCTTCCGTATGCATGTGAACGCCCTTTTGAGCTCGATTGAGGTCGCCAACAAAAAGCAGGAAGGCCGAAGACTGCCGAATGGCTTCTTGGGGGACCAGGTCAAAGAGAGCTTCTTTTTTCTCTTTGCTTCGCACCACAATGATAGAATAGGACTGGAAATTCTTCCAGCTGGATGCAGCTCGACCAGCATCAATGATGGCACGTAATTCCTTATCCGAAATCTGCTCCTCCGTAAAGCGGCGAACAGACGTATGAGATGTCATTAAGTTAATCGTTTCATTCATCGGCGGTTCTCTCCTTCTAGGCGTACCTCCTGAGCCAGAAACTTAATCCGCTCCATAACCCGCTTGGCCTGCCAAGTCTCATCGCCATTCTTAGAGCTGGCAAAGTGACGCTCTAAATCCGCAAAACTAAAGTTAGAAGTAAAGAAAGTTGGCAGATTTTCCTGCATACGGTGCTGGAGAATGACCTGCAAAATCTCATCGCGCATCCAGGGGCTAGACTGCTCTGCACCGATATCGTCCAAAACCAGCACTTGAGCTGTCTTGACTTGGTCAATCTTCTCCTTAACCAAGCCGGAACTGATCGCATTCTTAACATCCAAAACAAAGCTTGGATAGTGAAGGAGTGTCGTTGAAACACTGCGTTTTTCTGACAAATCATGCGCCAGAGCAGCCATCATGTAGCTCTTCCCGACTCCAAAATCCCCGTAGAGATAAACAGCCTTCTGATAATTCGGAAACTCAGCAACGAAGTTGGTCAACAGTTCAAAAGCTTTGTAGCGGCCAACATCGTCCAGATCCACCTGAGCCAGACTAGCCTCCTTGAGACTGGCTGGTAGGCTGATAAGATTGAGACGGCTTCTAATAGCCTCCTGTCTCTCCTGCTCAATCAACTCGGGCGTCTCTTCATAGGCAACATCCGCATAGCCTTCATTTTTCACCAAGATTGGCTTATAGCCCTTGGCAATATAGGTCTCGTCCCTCAGCAAAAAACGGTTGCGCTCCGTAATATACTGGTTAAACTTGGAGACACTGCGCTGAATCTCAGCTTGGGTCAGCTTTTCCTGCTGGATAAAGGCTGCCACATCTGGATCCGCCATGATTTGCTTGACCAGCTCCTGATAGTCAAACTGCCGCACCCTATTCATATGAGGCATATTCTGTCCTATTTTCTCCATTTATTCGCCTCCTCCTTCAAGTTTGGCTAAGAGCCGACGTTTCTGCTCTTCTAGCTCGGCCTGCTTCTCTGCACTCGTTTCGTTTTTATAATCCGGCTGACTCCAGTCAGGTACGTTGCTTTTATGAGTTTTATTATTTCCTTTAAACTCCCCCTGCTTTTGAGATTTTATTTCCTTAGACAAAAATTCCACGGCATCTTCAGCTTGATTTAGTCCTCTATATGAATAATCATTCACCAATGCTTTAAAAAGATTAGCTTTTAGATTACTAGTATCCGTATATCTATTAAAATAATCAAATAGAGCTACATTTATTACTTCATCCAGCAAGCCAAGATTTTTAGCGTATTTTAATACTTCCTTTTCAGACCCAGTTATACCCGAATACTTACTCTCTTTAAATTCAGCCAGCACATCAATTGGAGTTTTAGATTTTGCTACTGAAATTAGAGATTTCTCCGAATCAGAAAAATATCACTTTACTCGAATTTTGTATTTTATTCTTGAAAAAGTTTTTAATCCTTTTTATCGAAATAACATCATCAACAGCTGTTGCCTTGGCAACTTGATACACGTCAAACCAAGATTTTTTATATTTTTCAGAAATGTTATAGAGAGCAATTATACTGTCATCCTTATTCTCGAACCTCAGTAAATCTCTAGCCATCATTCGTTCAAAATGTTCTATTTCAAAATCATTTTTTGGTCGATTCGTAATAAAGTTTTCTCCTGAATCATCAAAAAACATCTGAAAAGTTTTTGATATTTTTTTCTCGTGAATCAAATTTACTTTTTCAAAGTCGGAGACACAGGCCTCACCTATTTTTCAAGTAAATTTCTATATACATTGTGCTTTAAAAAAATCTTGAGTAGATAGCGTAGGGTATAATACAATCCCAAAAAAATTTGTTGATTTTGAGAGTCTTTTTGTTCATAAATTTCAATAAGATTCATGGCCGACAACAAATCAAAAACTATCTTGTAAAGTATTAAAACCAAAATTTAAATGATTAAGTATTTCAGTAAATTGATGTGGCTTACTGCCGTTATCCCAGATAGTAACAAGAAATTGGTACACAGAAGAAGATCTCATACCTATGATAGGTAAGTAACACCTAATCAAATCACCAATATTCAAATTTACAAAATAATTTTTAATAAAGTAAAATTTATCATTTGGTTTCATTTATTTGTCCTTTTTCTTCTTGGACCCCTTGGTAATCTGCTTGAGCAGGCTTTCTAGCTCGCCCACATCCTTGAAACTCCGGTAAACACTGGCGAAGCGAACATAGGTGATTTCATCAAGCTCGGCCAGTTCATCCATGACTAAGGATCCAATATACTCACTATTGATTTCATTGTCGCTCTGACTGCGGACTTTTTGCTCGATTCGGTTGACAATCTCCTCTATTTCATCACTAGATACCGGCCGCTTTTGCGCCGAGCGAATAATACCGTTAAAAATCTTATCCCGAGAAAATTGCTCGCGTGTCCCGTCCTTTTTGACAACTACTAGGGTTCTCTCTTCGACGCGCTCGTAGGTCGTGAAGCGGTGCTGACATTCCTCACACTCACGGCGGCGGCGGATCGTATTTCCATCTTCTGCCTGTCTGCTATCAACTACACTTGATTTATTCCCACCACATTTCGGACAACGCATACCATTTCCTCCTAAAATCCTAATACTTCATTATAACACGTTTTCAAGAATAACAAAAGACAGCCGTTTGGGGTGTAACATTTCACCATTTTACATTAAACATGTGTTTATCAAAAATAAAAAGCGAGGCAAATCTGTTGCGTTCCCAGTCTTGCCTCATCTTTTTATTTCTATAAAGTCACTTGCACTTCTATACCAAAATGGTCACTGACAACAGGGGTTTCTTTCCCGTCAAAAACAACAGCGGAGCGCTCAACATCCATCCCTTGACTAGTGAAAACATAGTCTATCTTCAGAGCATGCTTATTATCATCCCAGCCTGCAATAGTCCCTTCTACTGTCGCCTCTCCGATAGCTTCTCTCGCAACGGCATGACTATCCTGCAGCTTCAGCGGACTGGCTAAGATAGTCTGGTAGCCTTGCTGGCCGACTGGATTGTTGAAATCGCCCATGAGGACCAGAGGAGTTTTAACCTTGAGAAGCTCTGCTTCAAGCTTAGCCCATTCCCCCTGGAAGCCTTTGTCCCACCAAGACAGATGGCAGGAGGCAATTGTTAGCAATTGACCTTCCACCTCAGTCTCGGCTAGCAAGACCTTGCGGGTATGGTAATCCCTAGGATCATTAACCTCTGATACCAGAACTTCTCTAGGAGTCAGCGGCTTTCTGGACAGAATTGCCACTCCTTCGTTATAAATATCAAACCCAATATGATTATAGGCCCAGGACCAATGATAGTCCAGTCCTGCCTCAGCCAATTTTTTTCTACCAAACAAAGGGCAAAATGGTCTTGATGGATCTCAATTGCGCCCTCAACCGCCTGATAGAAAGGAGCCTGAACAACCTGTTCAGACTCCGTTAATTGATTGACTTCCTGCAGGCAAATGACGTCATATTTTTTTCTTGAAGAATGCGTTCTGCAAGCTGATTAAAGCTTGGTTTCTTGCTCTTCTTCCATCCAACTATGAGTATTTAATGTCAGGAATTTTGCCATGATTTCTCTTTTTCTATATTACAATTCAACCTTAGCAACAACTGTCTTAGCAGATGATTGACCAAGTTTTTCTACTGTTACAGACTTGATGGCTGCTGCATTAGTGAAGACTACGATAGTTGAAGTTTCGCGTCCTGCTTCCTTGATTGCTCCCAAGTCAGCCGTTACAAGAAGATCTCCAGCTGCAACTTTCTGACCTTCTGAAACATGAACTTCGAAAGGTTTACCTTCAAGGCTAACAGTTTCCAAACCAATATGTACCAAGACTTCTAAGCCGCTATCTGTTACAAGACCGATAGCGTGCTTGCTAGGGAAGACGCTAGTTACTGTACCAGCAACTGGTGAATAAATCTTACCGTTTTCAGGCTCAACTGCAAATCCGTCACCCATCATTTTTTGTGAGAATACTGGATCTTTAACATCTGCCAAGTCAATGACTTGACCGTCCGCAACAGTTTCAACTTCCTCAGTCACACCTTTATAAGTAACTTCGGCAGCTGCTGATTCTGCTTTTTGGCTCGGAAGTGTTTCAGGAATCACTTCACCAGAATCCAACAAGTCTTGAATATCAGACTTAAGAACGTCAGCTTTTGGTCCGTAGATAGCCTGAACGCCTTGGCCTTTCATAACCAAGCCCATAGCGCCTTCAGCTTTCCACTGTTCTTCTGTTCCAACTTTTTCAGCATCTTTGACAGTCACACGCAGACGAGTCATACATGCATCTACATCTACGATATTAGCGCGACCACCCAGAAGGTTGATAACATTTACTGCTTGAGATGCTTCAGCAACTTTACCGCCAGTTGACTCTGATGAAGAAGCTTCATCTGAACCGTCTGCTGTTTCATAGTTACCATTACGTCCTGGAGTTGCGTAGTTGAACTTCTTGATCATGAAGTTAGAAATGAGGTACATCACAACACCAAAGAGGATAGTTACCCAGATGAAGTTGATGATATCCATTCCTAAGCCAGCATTGATGGCCATAGGAGTACGGGTCAAGAATTCGATAGAACCGAATGAGTGCACACGAAGGTTAACGATGTCAGCCATTGCAAACGCAGCACCTTGTACAAATGCATAAATGATATACAGTGGTGTTGCAACAAACATGAACATGTACTCGATTGGTTCAGTAACCCCTGTCAAGAAGGTTGCCAAAGCAGTCGCAATCATCATACCTTTGTATTTGTGCTTCTTGTCAGCATCCACGTTGTGATAGATAGCTGCCGCTACCCCCATAAGGATACCGAATGAACCAATCATCTGACCAACTTTAAGCGAGCTGGATGAACTGTATCAAGCAAGTGTTGGTAAGTAGAAGGATCAGCTGATTTCGTACCAACCAAGTCAGTTACCCAAGCCAACCACAGTGGATCTTGACCAGCTACAGTTGTTCCCGCACCAGAACCAGTAATAACGTGATAAACACCACCTAGTTCTGTGTAGTTCATTGGGATGGTCAACATGTGGTGCAAACCAAATGGAAGCAAGAGACGTTCCAAAGTACCATAGATGAATGGTGCCAAAACTGGTGCAGTATCTTGTGAGTTAGCAATCCAAATACCAAAACTGTTGATACCTGATTGAACAACTGGCCATACGAATGACAAAACAATTGCTACGATTACTGAGCGCAAGATAACAACGAAAGGTACAAAACGCTTACCATTGAAGAATGACAAGGCATCTGGCAATTTACGGAAATTATAGTATTTGTTATAAGCTGTCGCTCCAACAAAACCAGCAATAATTCCGACAAAGACACCCATGTTCAGAGCTGGCGACTCTAGAACGCTGATGAAATAATCAGAAACCTTAATAGATGCGCCAAACATTGTTTTAACTACAGCTGCCTTATCTGAGAGCATATCGCTGGTAACGCCAAACATAACACCAGTAATACGGTTAATCAGGATAAAAGACAGACCTGCTGCGAAGGCACCGCCTGCGCGTTCTTTTGCCCAGCTTCCACCAATAGCCAAAGCAAAGAGGATATGCAGGTTACCGATAACCCCCCAACCAATCTGCTCTAAGACACCGCCGGTAGTGACTAAAACACCTAGATTTGGATTAATCATCGGAATCGATTTACCGATACTAATCATCAGTCCTGCTGCCGGCATAACAGCAACGACCACCATCAAAGCTTTACCGAATTTTTGCCAAAATTCAAAGCTAAAAATGTTCTTGAATGAATCTTTCATCATTCAGACCTCCTTATATTTTTTTGCAAACCACTCCTTTTTGTGAAATCGTTTGCATATCGATACATCTATTATAGCACGATTTTTTTTATTTTGTAAAAGGCTTTTTATAAAAAAATTTTTCTCTTTTTTTGCACCTAAAAATACTGAATTTTTCTCTTCAAGAGTTATATTTTTTTCTATATTCAAACGAAAAACGATTGCATAAAAATAGTTAGAAAAATCCCATTAGTTCTCCTATCTATACTATAACAAGAGCAAAAAAACTCCGTCTCCTAAGGAGAACAGAGTCTTTAATTTTTTATTCTTGCATGGCATAACCAACACCGCGAACGGTTTTGATATAGCTTGGCTGCCCCTCCACATCAATTTTACTGCGCAGATAACGAATATAAACATCTACAACGTTGGTCTCCGTTGCACTCTCGTACTTCCAGACACGCTCCAGCAGCTGCTCACGTCTCATGACCTTATTGCTGCCCATCAGGGTTACCAGCAGATCGTACTCCCGCCGCGTCAGCGCAATAACTTCCTCGCCACGGTAAACTGTGTGATTTTTAATATCCACTCGCAGATTCCTGTAAGAGGTCGGAATTTTTAAGAGGCTGCAGTGCTGGTCGATAAAGTCACGACCGCGGAAAATGATGGAGACACGCTCCACTAAATCACTGATAATGAAAGGCTTGACTACGTAGGAAACAGCAAAATGCTGGATTGCTTCCCGCTGATCTGCAATCTCTTCGCGACTAGCCAGAACGATAATGACGGACGCTGGCTTAATCAAGCTCAGCTGCTGAGCAAAATCGCTGGCAGTCATATCTTGAAGATTATAGTTGAGCAAGAGCAAGTCATAATCCACATCTTTAGCCAAAGCCAGTCCCTCTTGACCAGTCTCAGCCAAATCTACAAGAAAGCTTTCCTTTTGCAGTTCCAAACTCACAAATCGGGCAAGATTTTTTTCATTTTCTACTAGTAAAATTCGCTTTGCCATAGGCCTATCCTATTTTTCGTCGTACCAAGAATAGTGGTAGGTACCTTCTTTGTCTTTACGGTTGTATGTATGAGCACCAAAGTAATCACGCTGCGCCTGAATCAGATTCGCTGGCAGATTTTCCGCACGGTAGCTATCAAAGTAAGCAATGGCACTGGAGAAGGTTGGCACCGGTACTCCTGCTTGCACAGCCAAGCTGACAACATCACGGACTGCCTGCTGATACTTAGCCGTAATATCCATGAAGTATTCATCTAAGAGCAGGTTTGCAAGGTCAGCATCACGGCCGTAAGCATCTGTAATCTTTTGCAAGAAGCGGGCACGGATGATACAGCCAGCACGCCAGATAGAAGCAATCTCACCAAACGGCAGGTTCCAATTATTTTCCTTAGAAGCTACACGCAATTGAGCAAATCCTTGAGCATAAGACATGATTTTTGAGAAGTAAAGAGCCTGGCGGATCTTTTCAATCAACTCTGCCTTATCTCCTTCAAAGGTGAAAGCAGCTGGTTTTGGCAATACCTTGCTGGCAGCTACACGCTCATCTTTATAGGTAGAAATGTAACGCGCAAAGACCGACTCAGTAATCAATGGCAGCGGCACACTAAATCAAGTGAAGATTGACTGGTCCACTTACCAGTTCCTTTATTACCAGCCGCATCCAGAATGTAGTCAACGATTGGACCATCTTGACCTTCATCGTCCTTGCGTGTCAAGATATCCGCTGTAATCTCAATCAAATAGCTGTCCAGCTCGCCTTTGTTCCACTCTGTGAAGATGTCAGCCATTTCACTAGCTGAAAGGCCCAGCAAGTGCTGCATAAGGTCATAACTCTCAGCGATAAGCTGCATATCTCCATATTCAATCCCGTTATGGACCATTTTTACATAGTGACCAGCGCCATCAGGACCGATATAGGTCACACATGGTGCACCGTCTTCAGGAGCTTTAGCAGAGATTTCTTCCAAGACATCGGCTACCAACTCATAAGCTTCTTTTTGACCACCTGGCATGATAGACGGTCCTTCCAATGCGCCCTTTTCACCACCGGAAACACCTGTACCGATGAAGTTGATACCAGAGTTAGCCAACTCTTCATTACGGCGAATAGTATCTTTGTAGAAAGTATTCCCGCCGTCAATCAAGATATCGCCCTTGTCCAAGTGAGGGAGCAGCGCCTGAATAGTCGCATCTGTACCAGGACCAGCTTGCACCATCAGCATAATCCGACGTGGTTTTTCGATAGAGTTCACAAAAGACTCCACATCATAGCTTGGCACAAAGTTTTTCTCAGGATGAGAGGCAATGACGTCCTCTGTCTTATTTGCTGAGCGGTTATAAATGGCAACTGTATAGCCACGAGATTCGATATTTAGGGCAAGGTTACGGCCCATAACAGCCATACCAACAACACCAAAATTTGCTTTAGTCATTATGTTCTCCTATAGTTTGTTTGTCTTATTTTATCATTTTTAAGGCTTAAAAGAAAGTATTAAGTCGGAGAGGGATGAAAGAGGAGAGAGGTATAGAAAAACCAAGCTCAGATGAAACTGAACTTGGTTGTGGGAGTTTATAATAAAGTAGAGACTTTCATAGTAGTCTCCAAATGCCTAGTTGGAAATGCCTTCTTGCTGAACATCGTGAATATCACGACCATCCAGATGAGTGTATAGGTGATTTAACTTATAAGACTGACGTGCATACTAATTGACTACTGGCATACACCACTCTGAACTCGTTGGTCTGTTCAAATTTCAACTTAATTCCCCCCAACAATTGAGAATAAAGCTGGAATTTTTTACTTTTCAGGTTGGTTCGAACTTACAGAATTTGTCATGTGGTAAGCTGCTTTCTAAAATGTTGGCATAAAGATTAATATAAAAATGATATCTAAAAAATTTATTCTCTTGATGAAATAACTATACAGTGTTAGGAATAGAACATATGAGAAATTGAAATCTCAGTAGGAAATAAATAAATGTTAAAAGATAATTTAATTATAAAAAAAGCAAGAAATACTTGCTGGTAATATAAAAACATATTAAATTTCTAATAGGAAAGAGTGATATCTCAATCTATTAAACAAATATAGGATGTCTATATGTAAGGAACTATACTAGATAACATTTATTATCTACAGTTTACTTTTTCCAGAGCGCAAGATTATTAAAAAAATTATTTTTTTGATAAATTGAATAAAATGCATCAGATAAAGTTTTACCGTCAACGTAGTTATGGATATCTCCTTAACAATTTATAAATATCCAATTCTTCTATGTCTTTATATTGTTTATTTGCATGTCTTGAAATTTCTAATAAATTAATAATTCTAATTGAACTATTTTTTTCTTTATAAGCGAAGTGACCAACGAACTATTGCGTGCATTGGCAGAAAGAAATAAAGTATTCCCTGATTGTAAATAACTATTAAAAGTGTCGACAGCATTCTCTTCAAATAAATAATCGAGAGTACTGTCCGGTGTTTCACTTATAAAAAAAGTATCTTTATGAAAAAACTCTAATGTAGAAAGCCTGAAAGCCATATCAATGAAAATTCTTTGTGACTCAGAAAGAGATTCCTCACTTTCACGTGCTGAATTGTTTAGGAAAAATTTAAAAAGTGTATTATCTCCACTACCAACTAATTCTAATCTAATATTTGAATCATTTCCTAAGAAAGAATAAGCATCATTTGCAATAGAAAATTCAACTTCAACTTCTGCTACATTTAAAGGAAATTCCATTCGATTTTTAAAATAATCCCTATCAAACATAGGGCGTCTGGATTTTTGCTGATCCTTATAATTCCTAACCTGTTCTCTTCCTTTATATGGCCCTATTATGGAATACCTTATTATGTTTAGTAATGTTGTTTTTTTCCCAAACCATTAGTTCCAAATATAATATTTAATTTATCTGATAAGTCTATTTCAAGAGGACATTTATATAAATCAAAAATTATCAATTTTTTTCCTTGTGTCACCTAAATATAATAAATTATGATTAGAAAAAGTTGTCGATCCCTATCTTCTCAAGATCCTCAATGATAACATTATTAATAAAATTAAAAAAACTTGTTATTACTTGTTCTTGTGAGTATAAATTTTTTTCCAATCTTTTTGTAAGATAAACATTTGCCATTTCGATATAAATTACTATACTCTAATAATATATTTGCTAAACAAACAATGTATACTTCTTTGTATAAATTTGTCGACAAACTATCAATAGCACTCTTAAGTTTTTTTCAATTGCAATAAAAAAACTTCACGGTCTATATTCCACTTCTTTTTTTCTTTTCCCCTCAATTAAAAGTGGAAAAATCCACTATACAAATCAATCTCGTTATCATTTAAAAGAAATTATGTGTTTCTTCATTTTTTTAAAAATATGAGACTTAATTGTTCGTTTTTTTTATATTGGGAAACTTTTAATTTAGCTTTAGACAAGGTAAACATAAAAGGGTTTACCTCAAACGATATACAACTTATTCCCTTTATAGATAATTCCAAAGCAGTTGTACCACTACCCGAAAACGGTTCCAAACAGGATTCTACCTTTTGGGTCTGTTCGTTTACTATGGCCTCAATAAATTCTTTTGAGTATCCCTCAACAAAAGGATACCATCTATGTATACAAATATCTTTATTTTTTTATTAAATTGCATAATTCTTCCATATTCATTAACATAGTTCACATATCTATACATTCTAGCTCTCACTTTATTCAGTTCATATTTCTTTATTAGCAAATAGACTCGTTTCAATTATACCACAAAACACGGCATTTCACCGTGTTTCTGTGTTTATTTTACTAGCTTCTTCATCTCATCAATCCGCGCTACGGTCGCATCGTACTTGGCTTGGTAGTCGGCTTGTTTGTCGCGTTCTTTTTGGACGACTTCTGGTTTGGCGTTGGCTACGAAACGCTCGTTAGAGAGTTTCTTGCCGACCATATCCAGTTCTTTCTGCCACTTGGCTAGTTCTTTTTCGAGACGAGCCAGTTCTTCCTCGATATTGAGGAGATCTGCCAACGGCAGATAGATTTCTGCGCCTGTAATGATGCTAGACATGACCAGCTCTGGTACTGCAAGGTCTGCCGCGATTTCCAAATGCTCAGGATTGGTAAAGCGTTTGATGTAGTTGACATTATCCTTGAAGAAGGTTTCCAGCGCACTATCTGTCGTCTTAATTAAGATGGTGATTGGCTTGCTTGGCGCCACATTGACCTCAGCTCTGCTATTGCGCACCGAACGAATCAGGTCCTTGAGGGCTTCCACGCCAGCTGCTGCCTCGGCATTTTCAAACTCTGGACGAACCACTGGATAAGCCGCTGTCACAATGGTACCTTCTGAGATTTGACCAAAGATTTCCTCGGTCACGAAAGGCATGATTGGGTGAAGCAGGCGCAGGATTTGGTCCAGGGTGTAAAGAAGGACAGAGCGAGTGATGACTTTCTCGTCTTCATTGTCGCTATAAAGCACTTCCTTGGTCAGCTCCACGTACCAGTCCGCAAACTCATCCCAAATGAAGTTGTAGAGGATGTGACCAGCCACACCAAACTCAAACTTGTCGAAGTTCTCAGTCACCTTGCCAATGGTTTCATTGAGGTTATGAAGAATCCAGCGGTCAGTGACATTGCCTGCCTGACCAGCCGCCACCTGAACGACATGCTCACGCGCTACATCCAGCGTCAAGCCTTCATTGTTCATGAGGATATAGCGGGAAATGTTCCAGATTTTGTTAATGAAGTTCCATGAAGCATCCATCTTTTCATAGCTGAAGCGGACGTCTTGACCAGGGGCAGAGCCGTTTGACAGGAACCAACGCAGGGCATCGGCACCGTATTTGTCAATGACATCCATCGGATCAATCCCGTTACCGAGAGATTTAGACATCTTGCGTCCTTGCTCATCACGAATGAGACCGTGGATAAGAACGTTTTGGAATGGCTGACGGCCAGTGAACTCCAGAGATTGGAAAATCATACGAGACACCCAGAAGAAGATGATGTCGTAACCAGTTACCAAGGTTGAGGTTGGGAAGTAACGCTTGAAGTCTTCAGAGTCAACATCAGGCCAGCCCATGGTTGAGAAGGGCCAAAGGGCAGAACTGAACCAAGTATCAAGTACATCTGGATCTTGAGTCCAACCATCGCCTTCCGGCGCTTCTTCGCCCACATAGATTTCACCTTCAGCATTGTACCAAGCAGGGATTTGGTGACCCCACCAGAGCTGACGAGAGATAACCCAGTCGTGGACATTTTCCATCCATTGGAGGAAGGTATCGTTGAAGCGTGACGGATAAAATTTTACCTTGTCATCTGTCGCTTGGTTGGCAATGGCATTCTTAGCCAATTGGTCCATCTTGACGAACCATTGAGTAGATAGACGCGGCTCAACCATAACGCCAGTCCGCTCTGAGTGACCAACACTGTGGACACGTTTTTCGATTTTAACCAGAGCACCAATTTCTTCCAGTTTCTTGACAACCGCTTTGCGGGCTTCAAAACGGTCTAACCCTGCAAATTCGAAGGCCAAGTCATTCATGGTTCCGTCGTCGTTCATAACGTTAACTTGTGGCAAGTTATGGCGTTGACCAACCAAGAAGTCATTTGGATCGTGGGCAGGCGTGATTTTCACGACACCAGTCCCAAACTCAGGATCTGCATGTTCATCCGCAACGATTGGGATTAATTTATTGGCAATCGGCAGAATAACGTTTGACCAATCAAATCTTTGTAGCGTGGGTCTTCTGGATTGACCGCAACCGCAACATCCCCAAACATAGTCTCAGGACGAGTGGTCGCAACTTCAAGGGCGCGTGAGCCATCTTCCAGCATGTAGTTCATGTGGTAGAAAGCACCTTCGACATCCTTATGGATAACCTCGATATCAGACAGGGCTGTGCGAGCTGCTGGGTCCCAGTTGATGATAAACTCACCACGGTAGATCCAGCCTTTCTTGTAAAGCTCGACAAAAACCTTGCGAACAGCTTTTGACAGTCCCTCATCCAGAGTAAAACGCTCACGAGAATAGTCCACAGAGAGACCCATCTTGCCCCATTGTTCCTTGATGGTCGTCGCATATTCGTCTTTCCATTCCCAAACCTTAGTCAAGAAAGACTCACGACCGAGGTCATAGCGGGAAACACCTTGCTCCCGCAAGCGCTCCTCAACCTTAGCCTGAGTGGCAATCCCCGCGTGGTCCATCCCCGGAAGCCAAAGCGTATCAAAGCCTTGCATTCGTTTTTGACGGATGATGATATCTTGTAAGGTTGTATCCCAAGCGTGACCAAGGTGAAGTTTCCCAGTTACGTTTGGTGGTGGAATGACGATGGAGTAAGGCTTGGCCTTTTGATCTCCTGAAGGCTTGAAAACATCAGCATCAAGCCATTTTTGATAACGACCAGCCTCAACCTCGGCTGGATTGTATTTAGGTGAAAGTTCTTTAGACATGTGTGTGTCCTTTCTAGTTAATATCTTTAATCAATTCTGGAGGATATGATGTAGAATCCAGATTTATTCCTTTAACTTCATAATTATCATACCCAAATATAAATTTTTGTTCATATTCCCGACCAAGAGCATCACTGAATTTAATTTTAAAAATCAAGAAATACAACTGTTTTGCTTGTTGGTTAATCTCAGTCAAGCTAAATGAGATTGATTCATTGGGGATAGCAAAATTCTCACTAAAATAATTATAAAAAGTATGTGTAGCTTTTCCCAAAAATGGGGTCTGCTCAAAATAAATAGGAATTCCATTTGGATCTTTGTTAGGCTCACAAGTCATTATATTGGTTGCTGTACCTCGACCAACATTAGTCAAATAGATTTCAACAATCAGCTGGTGATTAACACTAAAAATACGAGATTTAGTGCGATTTAAATGAAAATAAGGAATTAAATCAGACCGGTTCTGTAAGTTAAATTGCAACTCATCAGTAGATTGTTTATATCTTAAAAAAATTCTTTTTGAAAAATCCTGAAAATTACTCAATTTATCTTGCGCATCTTTATTAAAAATCATCTTGTTCTTTTTGTCTCTTATCATCTTCTTTTTTTGTTTTTTTACGATTTGAAAAAAATGTAAAAAAATCCTACAATTAATGAAATAACCAGTGCTATAAAAGCAACCTTATCAGATTCATACAATTCACTAATAAGATTCCAAATATCCATTTAACTATCCTCCATAATCTTCCTAAACTGATGTTCAAAATCACCCACACACTTCTGGGTTCTGTTGAGCCTCCCACTCACTCCTCAGCAATCCATATATCAAACCGTCACAGCGATTGCCTTGGGCATCTTTGCGGTCTCGGATGCGAGCTTCAAGGGTGAAGCCAAGTTTCTCTGCGACTCTTTGACTTTGAAGATTATAGCCAAAGCAGGACAACTCAATCTTATGAAGATCCAGTTCTTTAAAAGCTAAATCAATCAAGGCACGCGCTGCTTCGGGGACATAACCTCGTCCCCAATAGTCTGGGTGCAGAAGGTAGCCAATCTCCAGCACATCATCTGCATGCCGATGGTTGAAATCAACAGAGCCGATGACTTTATCCGTCCCTTTGACAACAATCCCGTAGCCTGCTGGAAGATTTTCTTTTTTATTGCGCTCAGGCAGAATATGCTCCAGGTAGTAAATCTCATCTTCCAAGGTCTTGACGGGCGGAAAGCCTGCTGGGTAGGAGACTTCTGGCAGACTAGCATAGGTATGGATATCTTCGGCATCCGCCACTGTGCGGACTCGTAAGACTAGGCGCTCCGTTTCTAATCGTTCTGGTAATTGTGCTTGCTCCATCTTCCTACCTCACTTTCCATAAAAAATCCCTGCCATATCCATGACAGGGACGAATGTGCTTATCCGCGGTACCACCCAATTTCGGGCAACGCCCGCAACTTTCGTCTTTGAAGTAAATACAAGGACACTTTTATTTCATTTTTAACCATCAGCAACCAGTTTTGACACATTTGTGGACTTCTCAGCACCGCCACTTTCTGTAAAATGCTTGACTCAAAACACCTCTGATGAACTTATTCTATCACCTTTCCAGCGAAAAATCAATAATTTCTCTCACCCAAAAGTCCGTCTGGCAGGTCATGAAATCCCTTGCCCGCCTGATAGTTGGCAAATTTCCCTAAAAGGAACTGGTAGGCATCTAGACGACTTTCATAGCGAATGGCCGCTTCCTTAGCCCTCTCGTCCTGGTCCGCCTCGTAAACTGCCTGACTCTCCTTGAGCGCCATCTCGTTAATCATGACCTGGGTCTTGACCCAAGCTTCAAACTCCTGTAAAAATTCCTGTTCGTAACTCATTTTTCTCACTTTCTAACTGCAAAAACCTAGTCCAAATCTCGGTAAATCACTGTCAATATCACGGAAGGGCTGAATGTCCTGTACATACTCCAGCACCCCCTGAAATTCACCGGCCTCATCCCGCACCGCCGCATAGGTCACATGGACAAACTTGCCCCGCGATTCCGACTTGAACCACATCTCAAACTTGTCCCGCTCTCCCTCACGCAGAGCCTTGAAAATCCGACGCACCTTATCCAAAAACTTGGGCGGGTGGCAGAGCTCGACATTGCGCCCTATCTGAGAAGGAGTTCGCTTGAAAATCATCTCGTCTGCCGGCACGCTGTCATTATAATACTGAAAAATATCCTCCTTATTGACAAAGGTAATCTCCATGGGCAGATGGTCCAAAATCAGATTGGCCTCCGTCACCGACAGATAGCCATGACCAAAAGGCTGCTGGGCCTCCCGATTAAAGGTTTGCTCCTTCTTTTCCTTAGGCTTAAAAGAAATAGTGACCTGACCATCCGGCGTATCAATGACCTGTTGAAACCTGCCATCACCAGTCTGTTCTCTACTGGCTGGCGCTTCGCTTCCTTCATCATCAGCAGCCCCAGCTTCCTCCTCCGAGAATGAGTGCCGCGCGGGAATCCATTTCTCCGTCGGCTTGATGATAGCATAGCCATAAGCATCACTCTCCTCAGCAATCTTGAGCCAGTCATCCTGAGTAAAGGATTCGAGGAGAATCATGAGAAGGATAGACTCTTCCTTGAAAATCATAGCTTCAAACTCAGCAGCAAAAGTCTCAAACTTGTCCTTGACTTCTTCAATCGAAGTATCCGGCAGCTGCTCTGCAGCAGACTTAGCCTCTTGGAAAAGGTCACGAATCTGGTCATCTACCCCCCACATGACCTTGGGCGGCGAATCGTGGCCGTAGCTCTCCATGATGGGAAACATGAGCTCTTCCTTACGCTGATAGTGGATATCAAACTGCCCCATCAAACCCAGCTGGCGCTGGAGTCCCTTGCGGATTTCAGGAAGAAGCTCCTCATCTTCTGTGCTTTCATAGGTAGATAGGAGTCTTCGAACCCGCATAAGGGCAGCCCGCAGCGCTAGATTTTCCTGCTTAAAGACTTGAACCGGATGACCTGGATGGTCGGTATCAGCCACCTCCACATCCTGAATGGCACCTTTAAAGAGGTTGGCATGGACATTGCAGAGAGACATGACATCTTCAAAGGTCACTCCCGTATCCGAGTTCATCAGCTCATGCTCCATCAGGCTAATTTCGATAGCGGACACACCAGCAAAATGCTCATTAAAAAGCTCCTGAACAGATTCTGCCGAAGCTCCATTATGTAGGTCCAGCAAGATTGACTTGAGGACTTCAATGCGTTCAGTAGCCATGCCTAAATCCCCACTACTTCATAGCCATTTAATTCCAGAGTTTGCTTGATTTTATTAAGGTCAATGCCGTTCATACCAGCACCTTTTTTGATAGAAACCACGCGCCCTACTGTATTGCGCATGACTGGATTGGCCAGAGGCTTAAAGCCCAACTCAACCAAAACATCCAAAACCTCGGGCTGCTTCTCAATCACTTCTGCCACTGGGATAGACAAATCAATCACATTATCCATAGCTGCTCCCTCGTCGTCATTTTTCTACAATTATACCATAAAAAAGCTATCAGACCCAAAGCAAAAAAGTGAGAGAGATTACTCCTCTTATGCTTATTCAAAAGAAATGGAATAGCGAATGAAGATAGACATAATGATAGATTTCTGTCTTCCATTATTGCCTCGGGCAACGATAAGAAAAAATAAAGCACATTGCTTCGTCTTTTTTCCCTTTTGTGATAAGCTAAGATTAGTGAATTGAGAGGGTTTTCGTATGTATCTTGCAGACTTAATGGAAAAGAGTGAAGCGGGGCAGTTTATTGTCCTGTCTTATTTACAGCAGCATTCTACATCCAGTTTGAAGGCTGTCATGTCAGAAACCTGCTTCTCGAAGCAACCTTGACCAAGTACATTAGCTTGATTAACGACAAGGCTGTAGATCATCATGCAGCCTTATCCATCCAGCTTCAGGACGAAACGCTCAGTCTGTCCATCGGACCTGATACCAAAGGTCGTGATATTCGCAGACTCTTCTTGGACAATGCTATTAAATTTCAGATCTTGAACTATTTGCTCTATCATCAGCAGTTTTTAGCCCATCAATTAGCTCAGGAGCTGATGATTAGTGAAGCAACCCTCGGCCGTCACATATCTGGTCTAAATCAGATTTTATCAGAGTTTGAGCTATCTATCCAAAATGGCCGCTTAAAAGGTCCTGAGCACCAAATCCGCTATTTTTATTTCTGCCTCTTTCGCAAGGTCTGGTCCAGCCAAGATTGGGAAAAAGAACTTCAAAAATCAGAAAGAAGGCAGGAAGTTGCCGTCTTAGAAGAACTCTGCGGAGCCCAGCTCTCTCAAGGGCAGCGATTGGACTTGGCTCTTTGGGCACATATCACCCAACAGCGCCTAAGAGTCAATGCCTGTCAATTCCAAAACATTGAGCAGAAAATGCAGGGCTATTTTGAGAATATCTTCTACCAGCGCTTGCATCACCGGGCAAATGATTTCTTTGCCGGGCAGCACATCACCCTGAGTCTCGAAGATGGCGAAATGATGATTTTCTTTTCATTTCTCCTTTCCCATCAGATTTTACCCCTGCACACCATGGAGTATATACTGGGCTTTGGCGGTGAAATTGCCAGTCTGATTACGCAACTCATTCAAGAGATGAAGTCTCAGGACTTGCTAGGTGACTACATTGAAGATCAAGTGACCTACGAACTCAGTCAGCTCTGTGCCCGTGTCTTTCTTTTTCGAGGCTATCTCTTGCGAGACAAATACAAGCACGATCTGGAATTGCGCCATCCTTACTTATGGAGCGAAGACGATTACCGACAAGTGGCTGACACTATTTTTAGCAAACTGCCTATTTTCCAGCAGGGAACATCTCTGGATAAAAAGGTTTTGTGGGAATGGCTCCAGCTGATGGAGTACATTGCTGAAAACGACGGTCAAGTCATCAAGATAGGCATGGACTTGACAGATAGCTTTATCGTTGTTTCCAGAATGACGGCCATTTTAAGACGGTACTTAGAGTATAATCGTTTTATTACGATTGAATCTTATGACCTTACCAGAAATTATGACCTCATCATCACCAACAATCCCATCCATCAGGCCCAGCAGGTTCCTATCTATTATTTAAAAAATGACTTGGATTTGGAAGATTTAGCACAAATCCGTCACATGATATTTCATTAAGAAACTTGGAGAAATCCAGGTTTCTTTGTGATTTTCTCACAATCTCCTCAGATTTTTTTTAAAATTTAAAAAAAGTTGATAAAAAGAAAGCGTTTTTATTTTATATACTAGTTACTGTAGAGGAAACATCCTCAAGATTTTTACTAGGAGGACAGTTCATGTCACAAGAAAAATACATCATGGCCATCGACCAAGGAACAACAAGTTCCCGCGCCATCATCTTTAACAAAAAAGGAGAAAAAGTTAGCTCCAGTCAAAAAGAATTTACTCAGATTTTCCCTCAAGCTGGATGGGTTGAGCATAATGCCAATGAAATTTGGAACTCTGTGCAGTCTGTTATCGCTGGTGCCTTCATCGAAAGTGGAGTCAAACCTAACCAAATCGAAGCTATCGGAATCACCAACCAGCGTGAAACAACTGTCGTCTGGGATAAGAATACAGGTCTTCCTATCTACAATGCTATCGTTTGGCAATCTCGCCAGACTGCTCCTCTGGCTGAACAGCTTAAAAGCCAAGGCTATGTGGAAAAATTCCATGAAAAGACTGGTTTGATTATTGACGCTTACTTCTCTGCTACCAAGGTTCGCTGGATTTTGGACCATGTTGAGGGAGCACAAGAAAGAGCTGAAAAGGGCGAATTGCTCTTTGGTACCATCGATACCTGGCTGGTTTGGAAATTAACGGACGGCGCGGCTCATGTGACCGACTACTCAAACGCAGCCCGTACCATGCTCTATAACATCAAGGATCTTAAATGGGATGATGAGATTTTGGAAATCCTCAACATTCCAAAGGCTATGCTTCCTGAAGTTCGCTCTAACTCAGAAATCTATGGTAAGACTGCTCCATTCCATTTCTACGGTGGAGAAGTTCCAATCTCTGGTATGGCTGGTGACCAGCAGGCGGCTCTCTTTGGACAGTTAGCTTTTGAGCCTGGCATGGTTAAGAATACTTACGGAACTGGTTCCTTCATCATCATGAATACTGGTGAAGAGATGCAGCTGTCTGAAAATAACCTCTTGACAACCATCGGCTACGGCATCAACGGAAAAGTTTACTATGCCTTAGAAGGTTCTATTTTCATTGCCGGAAGTGCTATTCAATGGCTGCGCGACGGTCTTCGGATGGTTGAAAATTCACCAGAATCTGAAATATGCCCTCAATTCTCACAACAATGACGAAGTCTATGTCGTACCTGCCTTTACAGGACTGGGCGCTCCCTACTGGGATCAAAATGCACGTGGATCTGTCTTTGGCTTGACCCGCGGAACCAGCAAGGAAGACTTTATCAAGGCTACTCTTCAATCCATCGCTTACCAAGTACGCGACATCATTGACACTATGCAGGTGGATGCCAAGACTGCTATTCAAGTCCTCAAAGTCGACGGCGGTGCTGCTATGAACAACTTCCTCATGCAGTTCCAGGCTGACATTTTGGGAATCGATATTGCCCGTGCTAAAAACTTAGAAACAACTGCTCTTGGTGCAGCCTTCTTGGCAGGATTGTCAGTAGGCTACTGGAAAGACTTAGATGAACTCCGCACTCTCAACGAAACTGGTGAACTCTTTGAGCCGTCTATGAATGAATCCCGCAAGGAACAACTCTACAAAGGATGGAAAAAAGCCGTTAAGGCAACTCAAGCCTTTGCAGAAATCGACGACTGATACTGATTCATATTTTGATAATCCAGTCAGTAGAAGCATGAAATGACTAAGTTAGAAAGTGTGTAATTATGGAATTTTCAAAGAAAACACGTGAATTATCGATAAAAAAAATGCAGGAACGCACCCTGGACCTCCTGATTATTGGCGGAGGGATTACTGGTGCTGGGGTAGCCTTGCAAGCGGCAGCTAGTGGCCTGGAGACCGGTCTGATTGAAATGCAGGACTTTGCTGAAGGGACTTCTAGCCGTTCTACCAAACTGGTCCATGGTGGCCTTCGTTACCTCAAGCAATTCGACGTAGAGGTGGTCTCAGATACAGTTTCTGAGCGTGCTGTGGTACAGCAAATTGCCCCTCATATTCCAAAACCAGACCCAATGCTTCTGCCTGTCTATGAAGAAGAAGGCGCTACCTTCAGCCTCTTCCGCCTCAAAGTGGCTATGGACCTCTACGACCTCTTGGCTGGTGTTAACAACACTCCTGCTGCCAACAAGGTCTTAAGCAAGGAAGAAGTGCTAGAACGGGAACCTGAACTCAAGAAGGAAGGTCTGGTTGGTGGCGGTGTCTATCTTGACTTCCGCAACAACGACGCGCGCCTCGTAATTGAAAATATCAAACGCGCCAACCAAGACGGCGCTCTGATTGCCAACCATGTCAAGGCAGAAGGCTTCCTCTTTGATGAAGCTGGAAAGATTACAGGTGTTGTTGCTCGTGACCTCTTGACGGATGAAGTCTTTGAAATCAAGGCTCGCCTAGTCATCAATACAACTGGACCTTGGAGCGACAAGGTACGCAATCTGTCAAACGACGGTGAGCAATACTCACAAATGCGTCCAACCAAGGGTGTTCACTTGGTGGTTGATTCTAGCAAGATCAAGGTTTCTCAACCAGTTTACTTTGACACAGGCTTGGGAGACGGCCGGATGGTCTTTGTCCTGCCACGTGAAAATAAAACCTACTTTGGTACGACTGATACTGACTACACTGGCGATCTAGAGCATCCAAAAGTAACACAAGAAGATGTAGATTACCTCTTGGGCATTGTCAATAATCGCTTCCCAGAAGCAAAGATCACAATTGACGACATCGAAAGCAGCTGGGCTGGCCTGCGTCCTCTCATTGCAGGAAACAGTGCTTCTGACTACAATGGAGGAAACAACGGTACCATTAGCGATGAAAGCTTCAATGCACTGATTGCGACCGTTGAAAGCTATTTGGCTAAAGAAAAATCCCGTGAGGATGTTGAAGCGGCTGTTACGCAACTCGAAAGCAGCACGTCTGAAAAACACTTGGATCCATCTGCCGTGTCTCGCGGTTCCAGCCTGGAACGTGATAACAATGGCCTCTTGACCCTTGCTGGCGGTAAGATTACGGACTATCGTAAAATGGCGGAAGGCGCTATGGAGCGTGTGGTTGAAATCCTCAAAGCAGAATTTGACCGCAGCTTCAAGCTCATCAACTCGAAGACATACCCTGTTTCAGGCGGAGAGCTCAATCCAGCAAATGTGGATTCCGAAATCGAAGCTTTTGCTCAACTTGGTGTCTCACGCGGCTTAGACAGCAAAGAAGCCTTCTATCTTGCAAACCTTTACGGTTCAAATGCTCCTAAAGTCTTTGCCCTCGCTCACAGCATCGAGCAAGCACCAGGTCTCAGCCTAGCGGATACCTTGTCACTGCATTATGCTATGCGTAACGAATTAGCACTCAGCCCAGTTGACTTATTGCTTCGCCGGACAAACCACATGCTCTTTATGCGAGATGGTTTAGACGCTATTGTTGAGCCTGTTCTGGATGAAATGGGACGATTCTACGACTGGACAGAAGAAGAAAAAGCAGCTTATCGAAAAGACGTTCAAGCTGCCCTTGCAAATAACGATTTAGAAGAATTAAAAAAATAGAAAGTACGAGAAGAGGCGGTAGGCAAAACAACTGTCTGCCTCCCCTTCTTTTAAATGGAGTAACATAAATGATGAAAGAAATATTTGGCGAATTTTTAGGAACACTGCTCTTGCTCCTTCTGGGAAATGGAGTGGTCGCTGGTGTGGTTCTTCCCAAAACCAAGAGTCACAATTCAGGTTGGATTGTGATTACCATGGGATGGGGGATTGCCGTTGCCATCGCTGCTTTTGTATCTGGCAACCTTGGCCCAGCCCATCTGAACCCTGCCCTAACTATCGGAGTAGCTCTGAAAGGTGATTTGCCTTGGGCATCTGTTCTTCCTTACATCCTTGCTCAATTTGCAGGTGCTATGGTCGGACAGTTCCTCGTCTTCCTACAGTTCAAACCTCACTATCTAGCTGAAGAAATCCGGCTAACGTTCTGGGTACATTCAGCACAGGACCAGCTATCAAAGATACCTTCTCTAACCTGATTAGTGAAATCCTTGGAACTTTTGTTCTTGTACTCACTATCTTCGCTCTAGGACTTTATAAGCTGCAAGCAGGCATTGGCACTTTTGCAGTTGGAACACTGATTGTCGGAATTGGTCTCTCACTTGGTGGAACAACAGGCTATGCCCTCAACCCTGCTCGTGACTTAGGACCTCGCATCATGCACAGTCTCCTTCCGATTCCAAACAAAGGTGATGGCGATTGGAGCTATGCTTGGATTCCGGTTGTCGGACCAATCATTGGTGCCGTCCTTGCAGTCCTAGTCTTTGGCTTATTCTAATATAACCGATTACCATTGGAGAACACTTGTCGAGTGTTCTCTTTTTGTGACTAATTGAGGTGGAGACTAACCTTCCTAGCTTACTCTTCCGATTAAACCATTGCAGTATTGACAAAAGAAAAGACTTAGTTCTGTATTACAGAAAACTAAGTCCTTTTTAGAATGATTTTATCAACTCTAGCGAGCCGTTTCCGATTAACTCAAACGAGAGCTTTCCCTCTTGGACAATTTCACCACTGCCTCGGTCCGTGGTGTCCATGGACTGAGGAGACAATTTTTCATCATCGTTTGCATCATTACTATCTCTATCATTGAATTTTACTTGACAGAGATTAAATAAAGAGTTTTTTACAAGATTATCGATCTGTTTCAATTCTTTGTTTTTTGCTTCTGTGATTAATTTATCATTATAGCCGATATCATTAATGTATGAATTAAAAGAATTATCACATTTTGAAAGAATAATCTGCACAGGTACGTTTAATTTCTCATATATTATTCGAGTACTAAGTATGGGATATTTTTTTAAGAACATATTCAAAAAAACATCTTGTGATACATATTGTTTAGTCTCTTTTGAGATGTAATGATATAATATCCCCTCTTGCAAGTGTGTTAAAGGATATATTCTTTCTATCCCCAAATTAACAGTATAATTACTATCGACTGTTTTTCTGTTCAACTCACATAATGCTTTTGCTTGTAACTTCCATAACTCATAGTATTTTTCCTTTTTTTATTTAACAAAATACTATGTTCTCCTCGTTCGACTATCATACCATCATGTAATACAATTATATTATTACAATTTTTTTGCAAGAAGATAATCTATGCGAAATATAAATTGATATTTCTGGTTTTTATATCTCTAGCTAATTTTTTTCATACAAATTTTGTTCAGATATCGCATCAAATGCAGACGTTGGTTCATCTAATACAAACACTTGTGCTTCTTTTTGTATATCCCGCGGCAAATTGCTAATTTCTGCAATTCTCCCCCAGAAAAATCCTGTTCCATATTCACAAAAAAATTTTTTTATTTATATATGTATCTTCCTTAAAAGGGAGACTTTGAATTTTTTTCATACATACCAATTTGTTTTTAAAGACCAATCAAATCTTTCTTTTTTTCAAAAATATTGATTCATGACTATGTTTTTCTTTAATACTAAAGGAGAATATCAAGAAATCTTGAAAAAAATTGCAGAAAAATAGTTCTTCATAGGATTCATCATAATCTTGAATATTAATCCCATTTAAATAGATTGCTCCTTTAGTTGGCTTTAGCAGGCGACACAAAAAGCTTAATAAAAGTACTTTTTACCCATACCATTTTCCCCGACCAAAGCAATCAAATCTCCATTTTTGATCTTCAAATTAATATCAATAAGCGTATCATTATCTGCACCTGGATATTTAAAAATAGACTGAATCAAATTCAAAAATTTAAACCTTTAGACAGATCAATTTTGTATTTGTCTTTTTGTTATTTGAGATTCAATACTAACTTCGTCAATATATTCTAATAAAGCGTCATTATAAAAAAATATCACCTTTTATTTCTTTATAATAAGCAAAAAGAGAAATAAATGAAAGGGAGATTTTTTTCAAAAAGCCATTATAGATTGAAACAATAAAGAAACGGATATGAGTCCTGAAGAGGCGATTATTCCCAATACACCATATAATTCAATTTTAAAAAAATATTTGTTAAAAATCGAATTAGAACCTTTATGTTTTCTTAATATCGAATGTTTACCCACCACAATATTCATCCAGGGCACTCTCGACTTCTCCATAATCTCATCTAAAAATCATTGAGGCTTGATTATGAGATCCTAATATCTTTATTCGCAGACTCGCTTTCTAAGTAATCATTATTATAATACTCTGTGTAACTGTTATGCTGCGAACCTTTCCTATATAGTTCAAAAAAATTTTTCTTTGACTATTATCACCATTTTTTTATTGATGCGTCAACAACAAGAATTGCTGTTGACAAAATTATTACCCCCAAAAAAATATTAACATTAAATACATAATACATCGGACGTAAAACAAAAAAATATTGACAGTACAATTGTAAGGAATGAATTTGTGAATTTTTCTATATGTGCAACGAATGTGTCAATACCGTTGTCTGTTGCAAATAAAGACTTAAGAATATTTTCACGTTTAGTATTCAATTGAGGATCATCTATTTTTTTTGATATGGAAGATCTAATTTTAATTTGTAAAGACGTTGCTCTAATAAACTATGAAAAACTATTCTCAATGATTCCTAACTTATATGTTAGCCAATTTTTTTAATAAAGAAAAGTAAACTTATAGTAATAATTGAAATAACAATCTGATTTTTTTAAACCATTATAATTGCTATTACTTGTAAAGATATTTACAAGTAAGGTAAAAAAATATGATTTCTAAAACACTTAAAGCAGATGTTGTAGTTGCCCTCAATAAGGAAAAATTTTAAGTACTTTGGTGAAATAGAACCGATAAAAATTCAACTGTAATCTTATGTTTTGTATTAAATGCATAATCAGTGCCTTTCTTTAATCGGAATATCTCTCACTCTGAATCTTATACATCTTAGCGTAACTTTGATTTAACCTCATTAATTCTTCGTGTGTACCTTGTTCTGTAATTTTACCACCACTTAAATAAAGAATTTTTATCACAAAAATTTTGTTGATGCTAATCGATGAGAAATATATATAGATGTCGAATTTTTTTGTCATCTCCAAATAAGTTTCAGTACAAACGGTTTTCTGAAACTGCATCTAAAGATGAAGTTGGCTCGTCTAGAATTAGTATGTCACCGCTCTTATAGACAGAACGCGCCATCAATAATTTTTGCTGCTCTCCTCCAGATAAATCAATACTGTTCAAATTGACACTAGAAACAAGTGTTGTATCTAGTTTATCTGGTAGTTTCTTTATTACTTTATTAAAAAAACAGTAATACTAAGGGCATAATCTAATTTGTTAAAATCTATTTCTTCATCCGAAGTAATATTTTTTTTGAATAGTAGTAGGTAACAAAACAATATCTTGAAAAAAACACTTGATATTTTTTTAAAATGTTCACTATTTGGAATATCTTCCAAATCTGCTCCGTTTATCAGAATATTTCCTGATGTAGGAGAAATAAGTTTGCATAACAATGAGACTATCGTGCTTTTTCCCTGCCCCATTTTCTCCAACAATAGCTATTCTTTCACCTTTTTTTATTGAAAAAGATATATTTTCCAGAATATTCTTGGTACTATCGTAACTAAAATATACATTTTTAAATTCAATCGTATCTATAACAGATTCCTTAACATCTGTATTAATTTCCACTGGTTTATCTATTTCTCTAGATAATTCCATTAATTTCCTATAATCACTTACTTTTTTTCTAATGAAAATAACAAATTTCTCCAGTTTTCTATTATATTAAAAAAATTCCATCAAAGATAACATATAAGTTTATGATTAAGATTATAGTTTCTGAAGAAAGTGTATTATTGATAAATTGAAAAAAATAATATACCGAAAAATTGCGATGTTTCGGAAAACTATTACTAATGTAATAAAAATTATTTTTATTTAACTCACGTTTTTTTGTATAGTGTCAATGTTGAAAAACTTTTTCTGTAATAACATCTGTTAATTTTTTTGAAATTTTACTAAAATAGTTGTTTAATATAATATCTTTGAAAGATGAAGACCTCTCAAAGATTTGGAATAAATATCGAATTTTCTTTTTCAACTTTAATCTGTTCCTTTTTTTATTTTCTAACCTTTTTTTATATCTAATCTCTTTACTAGTAGTAAATCAAGCAGAGATGCGGAAAAATAATATTACTATTATAGCCCAATTAACTCTAAATCCTATCACTATTAATATAATAAAAAAAGAATACCATAAGTTATAACATTGGTTAAGCATCTGTAAAATGCTAGTAAATTTACGTTAATATTTCTATTAAGAGCAAGGTGTGCTCCTAGAATCACACTTTTTTTATTTCAGGTTTTATAAACAGATCAAATGGGATATCTGTAATCTTAGACTGTTTACATTTATAAAAAAATGCAGATTCCATAATTGAGTCAAATATATATTTAATGACTCCTCCGCATAAATCTTTAAATAATCTAAAAAAAGTGTAAAACAGTAATAAAAACCATACAGTATAATAGATATACTTTTATTTCATAACCATTATTTAAAAAAATTAATAATGAAAACAGGAAAAAAATAGATTAAACAGATATAAACCAATAGTTGTAAAAAAATAGTTATAATTGGAAGTATCCACTTTCTTTTATTTAACTTTTTATATTGTTCCAACATATAAAAATATATTATCTATTATTTTTTTGTATCAATAAAATCCATCAATGACTTCTCCTTAATATTGATAATAAAATTATTCTTCAAATAGAATTTTTTTGGCTTTTCATAGGCATGGAAATTATTTGACATAGAATTAGTATATGCTCCACAGTTGTTAAAAAAACAATTAAATCACCGACTGAAATAGTCATTGGAAATTTCTTTAAACCTAAAGTTACAGGATTACAAGTTGTTGAAATAATGCGACATATATTTTTCTTTGATGAGTTATTATCTGATTGGATTAAATCAATATTTTTTGAAAAAAATATTACTGATATCAATCTATTTTCAGCAGAAAACTCCCCATCCAAGTACTGTAAATATACTTCAATAGCTTTATTTGCCAATGAACTAGGCGCAATAACATTATATGGAATAAGTCATAACCACCCGTGAAAACGGGTGGTTTGTACATCGGCTATAAGCCGTTTCCCTCCAGCAACGTCTAAAGACGTTCGCTGAACTTCGTTCAGGTTAATGCTATGATTACTTGACTAATGCCCGTAAAAACGGGCTTTTATCTTGTTCTAAAACTACCATCTGAGAACGGATCCTCGTACTCTTTGACACTTAACTTATCCAGAGCAATGTCATTTTTCTCTTGCTCGCGAATATATTTGGCAACTGTCTTTTCATTGAGGCCAACGGTACTTACATAGTACCCTCTCGCCCAAAACTTTCGATTATCATACTTATATTTTAAGTTGGCATGTTTATCAAATATCATCAAAGCACTCTTGCTTTTCAAATATCCCATGAAATCGCAAATCGAAAGTTTTGGAGGAATCAAGACAAGCATGTGAACATGATCTGGCATCATATGTCCCTCAATAATTTCCACACCTTTGTATTGACATAGATGACGAAAAATCTCAATGAGATCTCGTCTTATTTTGTAGTAAATGGTTTACTTGGGGGTAAAGATGATATGATATTTGCACATCCATTTGGTATGTGATAAACTGTAACTGGTTTTAGCCATTTCTTTTTCCTCCTTTGTCTTACCTGAACAAGTAGATTATACCAGGAAAAAGAAATGAAAGCTCAAAGCCTTGGCAGCCACCAGCTTAGCTGGTGGTTTTCTTGTTTTTCTCGCAGAGAAAAACTGGCTTGAAGCCAAAATAAAATGTAGGACATGGCAAAGAAGGTCGTCAGATCAGCCAAAACCTCTGTCCGGACATCTGTCCCTTTTTCGGTCAGTTTGAAATTTATCCATTTTTCAACAAATCTCCTTTTGAGTAAAATTTCTAATATCTAGTTCAAAAAACAAATACAAAATGCTTGAAAAACTGCGTAAAATCAAGGATTTTCAGCATTCCTTCTTTTGTAGTTTCACTACAGCCTCTGTCCGAGCGGTATGGGGAAACATATCAACCGACTGGATGTAGTGGACATCGTAGACCTGACATAGCTTGACCAAATCGCGAGCCAGAGTTGAAACATTACAGGAAACGTAGACCATCTTCTCAGGTGCATAGCGGACAATCGTCTCTAGCAACTTATCGTCCAGACCTGTTCGCGGCGGATCGACAATCAAGGCATCCGCCCGATAACCTTCAGCGTACCAGCGAGGAATAATCTCCTCTGCCGTTCCAGCCTCGTAGAGTGTATTGTCAAAGCCCATCCTTTTTGCATTGCGCTTTGCGTCTTCAATGGCCTCAGGGATGATATCCATGCCACGTAGAGACTTGACCCTTTTAGCAAAGGCAAAGCCGATGGTCCCCACTCCGCAATAAGCATCAATCAAATGATCCTCTTTCGTCACATCCAGCGCCTTAACCGCCTCCGCATAGAGGACCTCTGTCTGCTCAGGATTAAGCTGATAAAAAGCTCGAGGCGATAGGGAGAACTCATAGTCCAGTACTCCTTCTTTGATAGCCTTCTCGCCCCAGATAATCTCTGTCTTATCCCCATAAATCTCACTGGACTTGCTCGTATGATAATTGACCGCCACTGTCTCCAGCTCTGGAAATTCAGCCACTAGGTCTCGGACGACTGGAGAAAAGTCTAGCTTGCGACCTGTCACAAAAATCATCTGCACCTGACCCGTCTTTCTGGCCCTGCGAATCATAACGGTACGTACTCCAGCAGTCTTACGCTCATCATAAATAGGAAGACTGTACTTACCTAAAAGCCGAGCCACCTTATTGATGATCTTTTGCGTTACCTTGTCCTGAACCAGACAGTTTTTCAGCGAGACCAGATAGTGGGAATTCTGGGCATAGAGCCCTGCCTTGACCTCATCCTTAAATTTCCGAGTCTGAAACTGCAGCTTGGCCCGATAATAGAGCGGCTCCTGCATACCAATGGTCGGACGAATCTCATAGTTCTCATAACCAGCTGGCGCAAATTTTTTCAAGGCCTGACGCAGCAAATCTTCCTTAAACTCCAACTGCTTGTCATAGTGGAGGTGCATGATTTGACAGCCTCCGCAGCTATCATAAATTTCACAAGGCGCTTCCACCCGAAATTTCGACCGCTTGTTGATAGTCAAGAGCTTGGCCTCGATGAAATTACGCTGAACTCTGGTCACCTGACAGTAGACTTCCTCGCCTTTCAAAGCCCCTGGCACAAAGACCAACATTTCTTATAAAATCCAATCCCTTCCCCATTAATCCCCATTTTCTTAATTTTCAAAGGGATTCTTTGCTTCACTTTCACATTCATGATTCTATTATACCACGCTGCCTCGCATTAGTTGAGAATATGTTACAATAAAAGTATGAAAGCAGAAAAAATATCCCTTCCACTAGCCCATTTCCCTGAGCAAATACGAACTTATTTAGAGGGAGCCAATTTTTACGACAGCTCCTCACATTCTGGAGCCAGTGTTTTCTATGCTGATACGGGCTATTATTTGAAAATCGACCAAAAAGACCAGTTAGCCCAAGAAGCCACACTTGCCAAATGGTTTGAGAAGCAAGGACTCGGTGTACCTGTCATCCACTACCTGACAGCAGATAAAGACTACCTGCTGACTAAAGAAGCCGAGGGCAAGGACGCCCTAGCCTTTCTCCAAGAGCCAGAAGAACTTTGCCAAACGATGGCTGCCGCGCTCAGAAAACTTCACAGCCTCCAACTCCAGCATTTCCCAATCCAGCATCGCCTCCAACACTATAAAGAACAAGCAGAGAAAAATTATCGGAAAGGTTGCTTTTATCAAAAAGCCTTACTGCCTCAGTTTTATATCCAAAGTCGAGAGGAAGCCTACCAGCTTATCAAAGAGCAGGGACACCTACTGACGTCAGACTCCTTGATTCATGGAGATGCCTGCTTGCCTAATTTCATTCTGAAAGACGCAGCAACCTTCTCCTGCTTTATTGACGTTGGCCTCGCTGGCCTTAGTGATCGCCACATTGATCTTTACTGGGCAACCTGGTCTCTTACTTATAATTTATCTGACCCCCAATACGCAGAGCTCTTTCTTGACTACTATGGCAGGAAAGATGTTGATACAGACAAACTGCGCTTGATAGCTGCCTTTGAAGCATTTGGCTAAAAGAAAGGATTCTACCAAAATCTCTTATGAAAATCACAAAAATCGAAAAGAAAAAAAGACTCTACCTCTTGGAGTTGGACGGCAGTGAAAAGCTCTATATTACAGAAGACACCATCGTCCGCTTCATGCTGTCTAAAGGAATGGAAATCACAGAGCAGGAGCTATCAGAAATTCAAGACTATGCCCAATTTTCCTACGGAAAAAATCTAGCCCTCTACCATCTTTCCTTCAAGCAAAGAACTGCCAAGGAAGTTAAAGACTACTTAACACAGCACGACATCCAACCAGAAATCATCAGCCAGGTCTTGGACAATCTAAAAAAGGAACATTGGATTAATGATAGAAAATATGCTAACTCTTTTATCCAATCCAATCTTCTCACTGGTGACAAAGGCGCTTTTGTTCTCAAGCAAAAGCTCAGTCAAAAAGGGATTTCTAGCGCAATCATAGAGGAAGAATTGAGCCAGTTTGATTTTACTGAACTAACAGACAAGGTTGCCGAAAAGCTGCTCAAAAAACACCAGGGAAAACTGCCCAGCAAGGCCTTACAAGATAAAATACTTCAATCCTTGATAAACAAAGGTTTTTCCTATAGTCAAGCTAAAACCGCCTATCAGCATTTGGAAATCGAAGAAGACAAAGAAAACCAGCAAGAGCTTCTCTATAAAGAGCTAGACAAGCAATACCGCAAGTACTCAAAAAAGTATGACGGTTATGACTTAAAACAGCGTCTGACCCAAGCTCTAGCTCGCAAAGGCTATGATTTTTCAGACATTGCCAGCGCCCTGAGAGAATATCTTTAAGATTTCCAATGAAAACTTATGCATTTCTATGAAAATATGTTACAATATAGAAGATGAACTTATAAATTGTAGAAAGTTGGTAAGTTATGAAACTTCCAAAAGAAGGCGACTTTATTACAATTCAAAGTTATAAGCATGATGGGAATCTTCACCGCACCTGGCGAGATACCATGGTACTAAAGACAACAGAAAACGCCATTATTGGCGTTAATGACCACACACTGGTAACAGAAAGTGATGGCCGACGTTGGGTAACACGTGAACCAGCCATTGTCTATTTTCATAAAAAATACTGGTTTAATATCATTGCCATGATTCGGGACAATGGAACTTCATACTACTGCAACCTGGCCAGTCCTTACTATCTGGATAATGAAGCTCTAAAATACATTGACTATGATTTAGACGTCAAAGTCTTTGCTGATGGTGAAAAACGCCTCTTGGATGTAGAAGAATATGAACGCCACAAAAAACAGATGCACTATTCTGATGATTTGGATTTCATTCTCAAAGAAAATGTCAAAATCCTAGTTGATTGGATTAACAACGGAAGAGGTCCATTTTCAGATGCTTATGTCAATATTTGGTACAAACGTTATGTTGAACTAAAGAATCGATAAAGTTGTCAAAGAGCGCAAGCTCTTTTTCTTTTGTCAAATTCGGCCTCACCAGAGGTCAAATCCTTGCAATCTCAAGCATTTTCGGGTATCATATAAGAAAATCCAGACTGTAAGAAGGAGTCTCTATGGCATTTACAAATACTCTTGGCCGATATGCCAGCTTTGGCGTCATGACGAGCCTCCCTGAAGAAATTGTCGACTCATTCTGGTACATCATTGATAACAATCTCAAAGGTGTCTTTGAACTTCGCCCAGTCCTCAAGTTCGAAATCATCAACCATCAAGGAAGAGTATCTCTACGATTCTCACAAAAGAACTTCAACACCATTATTTCATTTGATTTAAACTATCAATTTGACCCTTTCTTTCCTAGAAAAGTCTACATCGTTGATAACAAGGGCAAAGAAACCATTATGCTATCTGACGAATACTCTTTGATGTAGTAAATCAAACTCAAAACATATAAAAAACCTCTGAAGGCAACTATTTACTGCTATCAGAGGTTTTTATCTTTAATAATACCAATCTCAAATCGAAGGTACATTTCAGCAGCTTGATACAGCCTAAACTCCCGGAACACTAGACTTTAAAATCAAACTAAACCTAGTTGAATAATCAAATCCCTTGCATTCAAATAGGATTATATAAAGAGACAAGACCAGAAGTTCTAAAAGATTCTATCGCTAATTAAATCCAATGTAAGCTAAGTCATAAATACTGTAAATACAGTTTTCTTAAAAACAAAAAGATAGATTAGTACATCTATCTTCTATGTTATCTAGTCGGGAAGACAGGATTCGAACCTGCGACACCTTGGTCCCAAACCAAGTACTCTACCAAGCTGAGCTACTTCCCGGTGTTTAAACAATCTAAAAACGGAGCCCTAAGGCTTCGCTGCCAAATGCACCCTAGAGGAGTCGAACCTCTAACCGCCTGATTCGTAGTCAGGTACTCTATCCAGTTGAGCTAAGGGTGCTCACTATTCATATTAATTTCATTATACCAAAACTTCAGAAAAAAATCAAACACTTAATGCACCCTAGAGGTCAGAACCTCTAACCGCCTGATTCGTAGTCAGGTACTCTATCCAGTTGAGCTAAGGGTGCTCATCTTCTTCTACTGCCTCTTACAAGTCTATGCCGAGGACCGGAATCGAACCGGTACGATCGTTACCAATCGCAGGATTTTAAGTCCTGTGCGTCTGCCAGTTCCGCCACCCCGGCCGCCTCAAGCGAACGACGGGATTCGAACCCGCGACCCCCACCTTGGCAGGTGATGTTCTACCACTGAACTACGTTCGCATCCTATTCAAAAAAATGCCGGCTACATGACTTGAACACGCGACCCTCTGATTACAAATCAGATGCTCTACCAACTGAGCTAAGCCGGCTCATTATTATCTTATATGCGGGTTAAGGGACTTGAACCCCCACGCCCTAAAGCGCCAGATCCTAAATCTGGTGCGTCTGCCAATTCCGCCAAACCCGCTCTTATGACCCGTACTGGGCTCGAACCAGTGACCCTTTGATTAAAAGTCAAATGCTCTACCAACTGAGCTAACGAGTCTCTTACTTTTATTGAAATCTTCTCGACTTCAACGGTCCCTGAGCAGGAATCGAGACCCGCGATCTTCGCCGTGACAGGGGCGACGTGATAACCGCTACACTACGGGACCTATTCTTTTCAGAATATGGGAGTTAACGGGATCGAACCGCTGACCCTCTGCTTGTAAGGCAGATGCTCTCCCAGCTGAGCTAAACTCCCTTCGCTAAGCGACTACCATATCTCACAGGGGGCAACCCCCAACTACTTCCGGCGTTCTAGGGCTTAACTGCTGTGTTCGGCATGGGTACAGGTGTATCTCCTAGGCTATCGTCACTTAACTATTGAATTAACTGTCCTGTCCTCTCAGACAGGCCTTGTCAACTCAAAATTGAATACAATATCAAATCTCACAATTCTCTAAACCATTCGCTGCACTCTGATGAAGCTCTTATTCTAGGATAAGTCCTCGAGCGATTAGTATTAGTCCGCTCCATGTGTCACCACACTTCCACTCCTAACCTATCAACCTGATCTTCTCTCAGGGCTCTTACTAACTTGCGTTATGGGAAATCTCATCTTGAGGTGGGTTTCACACTTAGATGCTTTCAGCGTTTATCCCTTCCCTACATAGCTACCCAGCGATGCTCTTGGCAGAACAACTGGTACACCAGCGGTAAGTCCACTCTGGTCCTCTCGTACTAGGAGCAGATCCTCTCAAATTTCCTACGCCCGCGACGGATAGGGACCGAACTGTCTCACGACGTTCTGAACCCAGCTCGCGTGCCGCTTTAATGGGCGAACAGCCCAACCCCTGGGATGAGACTACAGCCCCAGGATGCGACGAGCCGACATCGAGTCGCCAAACCTCCCCGTCGATGTGAACTCTTGGGGAGATAAGCCTGTTATCCCCAGGGTAGCTTTTTATCCGTTGAGCGATGGCCCTTCCATGCGGAACTACCGGATCACTAAGCCCGACTTTCGTCCCTGCTCGAGTTGTAGCTCTCGCAGTCAAGCTCCCTTATACCTTTACACTCTGCGACTGATTTCCAACCAGTCTGAGGGAGCCTTTGAGGCCTCCGTTACCTTTTAGGGAGGCGACCGCCCCAGTCAAACTGCCCGTCAGACACTGTCTCCGTAGATGATAAACCTACCGGGTTAGAGTGGCCATAACACAAGGGTAGTATCCCAACAACGCCTCCATCGAAACTGGCGTCCCGATTTCATAGGCTCCCTACCTATCCTGTACATGTGGCACAGACACTCAATATCAAACTGCAGTAAAAGCTCCATGGGGTCTTTCCGTCCTGTCGCGGGTAACCTGCATCTTCACAGGTACTAAAAATTTCACCGAGTCTCTCGTTGAGACAGTGCCCAAATCATTACGCCTTTCGTGCGGGTCGGAACTTACCCGACAAGGAATTTCGCTACCTTAGGACCGTTATAGTTACGGCCGCCGTTTTACTGGGGCTTCAATTCATACCTTCGCGTTTCCGCTAAGCACTCCTCTTAACCTTCCAGCACCGGGCAGGCGTCACCCCTATACATCATCTTACGATTTAGCAGAGAGCTGTGTTTTGATAAACAGTTGCTTGGGCCTATTCACTGCGGCTGACAAAAGTCAGCACCCCTTCTCCCAGTTACGGGGTCATTTTGCCGAGTTCCTTAACGAGAGTTCTCTCGCTCACCTGAGGGCTACTCGCCTCGACTACCTGTGTCGGTTTGCGGTACGGGTAGAGTATGATACAACGCTAGAAGCTTTTCTTGGCAGTGTGACATCACTCACTCGCTACTAAACTTCGCTCCCCATCACAGCTCAACGTTAGAGGTATAAGCATTTGACTCATACCACGCCTCACTGCTTAGACGTACATCCAATCGTACGCACGAGTTAGCCTACTGCGTCCCTCCATCACTTCATACTCTAGTACAGGAATCTCAACCTGTTGGCCATCGGATACACCTTTCGGTCTCTCCTTAGGTCCCAAACTAACCCAGGGCGGACGAGCCTTCCCCTGGAAACCTTAGTCTTACGGTGGACAGGATTCTCACCTGTCTTGCGCTACTCATACCGGCATTCTCACTTCTATGCGTTCCAGCGCTCCTCACGGTACACCTTCTCCACACATAGAACGCTCTCCTACCATACCTATAAAAGGTATCCACAGCTTCGGTAAATTGTTTTAGCCCCGGTACATTTTCGGCGCAGGGTCACTCGACTAGTGAGCTATTACGCACTCTTTGAATGAATAGCTGCTTCTAAGCTAACATCCTAGTTGTCTGTGCAACCCCACATCCTTTTCCACTTAACAATTATTTTGGGGATCTAGCTGGTGGTCTGGGCTGTTTCCCTTTCGACTACGGATCTTAGCACTCGCAGTCTGACTGCCGACCATAATTCATTGGCATTCGGAGTTTATCTGAGATTGGTAATCCGGGATGGACCCCTCACCCAAACAGTGCTCTACCTCCAAGAATCTTCATGTCGACGCTAGCCCTAAAAGCTATTTCGGAAGAACCAGCTATCTCCAAGTTCGTTTTGGAATTTCTCCGCTACCCACAAGTCATCCAAGCACTTTTCAACGTGCCCTGGTTCGGTCCTCCAGTGCGTTTTACCGCACCTTCAACCTGCTCATGGGTAGGTCACATGGTTTCGGGTCTACATCATGATACTAAGACGCCCTATTCAGACTCGGTTTCCCTACAGCTCCGTCTCTTCAACAACCTCGCATCATAACGTAACTCGCCGGTTCATTCTACAAAAGGCACGCTCTCACCCATGAACGGGCTCGAACTTGTTGTAGGCACACGGTTTCAGGTTCTATTTCACTCCCCTCCCGGGGTGCTTTTCACCTTTCCCTCACGGTACTGGTTCACTATCGGTCACTAGGGAGTATTTAGGGTTGGGAGATGGTCCTCCCAGATTCCGACGGGATTTCACGTGTCCCGCCGTACTCAGGATACTGCTAGGTACAGAATCTATTTAAAATACGAGGCTCTTACTCTCTTTGGCTGACTTTCCCAAGTCATTCTTCTATAAATTCTGAGTCCACAGCGCAGTCCTACAACCCCGAAGAGTAAACTCTTCGGTTTGCCCTCCTGCCTCTTCGCTCGCCGCTACTAAGGCAATCGCTTTTTGCTTTCTCTTCCTGCAGCTACTTAGATGTTTCAGTTCACTGCGTCTTCCTCCTCATTCCCTTAACAGAAATGGGTAACAGGCATCAACCTGTTGGGTTTACCCATTCGGACATCCCCGGATCAAGTGCTTACCTACAGCTCCCCGAGGCATTTCGTCGTTTGTCACGTCCTTCTTCGGCTCCTAGTGCCAAGGCATCCACCGTGCGCCCTTACTAACTTAACCTTATTTTTTTGACCTTTCAGTCTTAAACTCATTAATATTCACAGCGTTTTCGGTTTATTTTCTTGTTACTATTTGATATCGGTATTCAATTTTTCAATGGACAAGTTCTTTATCTAGTGAAACTAGATAATGGAGCCTAGCGGGATCGAACCGCTGACCTCCTGCGTGCAAAGCAGGCGCTCTCCCAGCTGAGCTAAGGCCCCTACATAGCCCTCTCAAAAACTAAACAAGACTCAAGTGCATTCCGTATGTCCTTACGGACTCCTTAGAAAGGAGGTGATCCAGCCGCACCTTCCGATACGGCTACCTTGTTACGACTTCACCCCAATCATCTATCCCACCTTAGGCGGCTGGCTCCTACGGTTACCTCACCGACTTCGGGTGTTACAAACTCTCGTGGTGTGACGGGCGGTGTGTACAAGGCCCGGGAACGTATTCACCGCGGCGTGCTGATCCGCGATTACTAGCGATTCCGACTTCATGTAGGCGAGTTGCAGCCTACAATCCGAACTGAGACTGGCTTTCAGAGATTAGCTTGCCGTCACCGGCTTGCGACTCGTTGTACCAGCCATTGTAGCACGTGTGTAGCCCAGGTCATAAGGGGCATGATGATTTGACGTCATCCCCACCTTCCTCCGGTTTATTACCGGCAGTCTCGCTAGAGTGCCCAACTGAATGATGGCAACTAACAATAGGGGTTGCGCTCGTTGCGGGACTTAACCCAACATCTCACGACACGAGCTGACGACAACCATGCACCACCTGTCACCTCTGTCCCGAAGGAAAACTCTATCTCTAGAGCGGTCAGAGGGATGTCAAGACCTGGTAAGGTTCTTCGCGTTGCTTCGAATTAAACCACATGCTCCACCGCTTGTGCGGGCCCCCGTCAATTCCTTTGAGTTTCAACCTTGCGGTCGTACTCCCCAGGCGGAGTGCTTAATGCGTTAGCTGCGGCACTAAGCCCCGGAAAGGGCCTAACACCTAGCACTCATCGTTTACGGCGTGGACTACCAGGGTATCTAATCCTGTTTGCTCCCCCACGCTTTCGAGCCTCAGCGTCAGTTACAGACCAGAGAGCCGCTTTCGCCACCGGTGTTCCTCCATATATCTACGCATTTCACCGCTACACATGGAATTCCACTCTCCCTTCTGCACTCAAGTTAAACGGTTTCCAAAGCATACTATGGTTAAGCCACAGCCTTTAACTTCAGACTTATCTAACCGCCTGCGCTCGCTTTACGCCCTAATAAATCCGGACAACGCTCGGGATCTACGTATTACCGCGGCTGCTGGCACGTAGTTAGCCGTCCCTTTCTGGTAAGATACCGTCACAGTGTGAACTTTCCACTCTCACACCCGTTCTTCTCTTACAACAGAGCTTTACGATCCGAAAACCTTCTTCACTCACGCGGCGTTGCTCGGTCAGGGGTTTCCCCATTGCCGAAGATTCCCTACTGCTGCCTCCCGTAGGAGTCTGGGCCGTGTCTCAGTCCCAGTGTGGCCGATCACCCTCTCAGGTCGGCTATGTATCGTCGCCTTGGTGAGCCGTTACCTCACCAACTAGCTAATACAACGCAGGTCCATCTGGTAGTGATGCAATTGCATCTTTCAATTAATTATCATGCGATAAGCAATTTCATGCGGTATTAGCTATCGTTTCCAATAGTTATCCCCGCTACCAGGCAGGGTTACCTACGCGTTACTCACCCGTTCGCAACTCATCCAGAAGAGCAAGCTCCTCTCTTCAGCGTTCTACTTGCATGTATTAGGCACGCCGCCAGCGTTCGTCCTGAGCCAGGATCAAACTCTCATTAAAAAGTTTGAGTTCGCACTCATTACTGTCCACTGACAGATTTATTTTCGTTTTTTGACAGGTTACATATCTCTATGTCACCCTGCACTTGGTTCGTCTTGTTCAGTTTTCAAAGGGCTTTGTCTTTCGCGACAACTATATTAGTATATCACCTATACCTACCACCTGTCAATACCTTTTTTTCCAATTTTTTTAAAAAGTTTTATTTTTTTAACTAAGTATAAAGTTAATTCTTTGTAAGTAGGGACTTGTTTATATTACCTGAGAGTATGACTTTCTATAATCTAAAAAGGTTGAGAATCATGCTCTCAACCTTCTGTTCTCATTTATTTGACTTCTAACAGGCCAATATCTCCATCCTCACGACGGTATATAACATTTGTGCTGCTGTCCTCTGCATCGGAATAGATAAAGAAATCATGTCCCAATAAATCCATCTGCAGAATCGCTTCTTCCAAGTCCATTGGCTTCAAATCGATGTGTTTTGAACGAACAACTTTTGACGGAACTTCTTCTGCCTCTTCAGCAAAGGAATCTGTGAAAAGCTGGCTTGTAGCAACTTTATTACGATTCTTTCTTTCAATCTTGGTCTTATTTGCGGATTTGGCGCTCAATCTTATCTGTAACCAAATCAATTGACCCATACATGTCCTGAGAGATATCTTCTGCACGAAGAGTGATGGAGCCTAGCGGAATTGTCACTTCCACCTTCGCAGTCTTTTCACGGTAAACCTTGAGATTCACACGCGCATCAAGTTCTTGCTCTGCTTGGAAATACTTCTCAATCTTCTCAAGTTTAGAAACTACGTAGTCACGGAGAGCATCTGTTACTTCTAGGTTTTCACCACGGATACTATATTTAAGCATATAAGTACCTTCTTTCTAAACATAAATGTTTTATTTATAATATCATTATAACGCTTTCATTCTTTTTTTGCAAATTTTTTCTTATCTTGCGATTGAAAATGTCAAAATTTCTTTCACTCCTGCTTCCAGCAAGATTTGCTTAGCTAATTGCAAGGTTTTTCCAGTCGTATAGATATCATCAACCAGCAAAATTTTATCTGGCAAATCAACTCCTTTCTTAATTTTAAAAGCCTGCTGCGTCTGCAAACGCTCCTCACGTGTCTTGCTCGACTGTGCTAGAGTGTCTTTTTTCTCTAATATATTTCTATATGACAAGTTTCCAGCATCTAAAATTCCCTGCACTTGATTAAATCCTCGAACTTGAAATTTTTCGTTACTGACTGGAATCGGAACAATGGTATGCTCTCTAAACATTTTGACTGCTTTTTTAGTTGCTTTTGCAAATACAAAACGCAATGCATAGTCTCCCTGAAACTTGTATTGACTGAAATAATTCTTCATTGCTTCATTATAGGTAAATAGTGACTGATGCTGAACTTGATTCCCCTCTCCCTCCCACTTTTTACAATCTCTACATAAATCTGATTTCCCATTGCGAAAACAGCGTGGGCAACGCTCTTCAGATATGCATTCAAAATTTTGATAACAAGTGGAGCAGCAGCTTGGTCCTTCTCCTTTTAATAGAAAAAGCTGTAAAAAACTGCCTTTCTCCTCAATTTGCCCCTTGCATAAAAGACACTCTGTCATAATCCTGCCTCCTTATTCATATCCCTCATTTCCCGAATTGCCTTTTCCATAGCAAGGGTAGTCCCATCATGAAAAAATAGCAACTGTCCAGTCGGTCTATCCATACTACGGCCAACTCGGCCTGAAATCTGAACCAGAGCACTACGACTGAACAAGCGATGATTGGCTTCCAAGACAAAAACATCTACGCCAGGAAAGGTTACTCCGCGCTCTAAGATAGTCGTTGTCACCAAAATAGTGATCTCCTTGCGACGAAACTGCTCGACAATCTCCAGGCGATTTTCTGTTGTGGAGGCGACAAAAGCCAACTTTTCATCTGGCAGAGCAATCTGCAAAGCCTGTGCAACATCCTCTCCTCTTTGAATTTCTGCAGCAAATATCAAGAGAGGAAATTGAGTCTGCCTCTGTTTTTCTATATATTTTAAAAGCTTAGGTGTTATTTTCTTCTTCTGAAGATATTTTTGAAAATCAGATAACCAAACTTTCTGAGGGATAGTCAAGGGATTACCATGAAATCTTCTGGGAAGACTCAGGCGTTTCAGCTCATCTTTTTGAACTCTTTTATCCAGTTCATCTGTGGAAGTGGCTGTCAGAAAAATAGTTGTAGCATCCTCTTTCACAGAACGCTCTACAGCGTGATACAGCATGGGATTATCCACATAAGGAAAAGCGTCTACCTCGTCCACAATCAACAAATCAAAAGCCCGATAAAATTTTAAGAGCTGGTGGGTGGTCGCAATTACCAAGGAGCTGCGAAAATAAGCTTCTGACTCCCCATGCAGAAGGGCTATTTCACAAGAAAAGTCTTCTTTTAGGCGCCGATAAAGTTCTAAACAAACATCAATCCGCGGACTGGCCAGCAAACAGACCCTCCTCTATCAATAACTCTTGCAAGCACTTGGTAAATCATTTCTGTTTTTCCAGCGCCAGTAACAGCATGCACTAACGTATTCTGTCTTTTCTCTAGCGCATCCAGTAAGCCTTTGGAGACCTTCCCCTGAAACTCTGTCAGTTGCCCCTGCCATTTAAGCACCTGTTTTTTAGGAAAATCCTCTTGAGGAAAATAGTAAAGTTTTTGGTCACTCCGTACCCGGCCCAATATTAAGCATTCTCTACAATAATAAGCTCCAACAGGTAGCTGATTTTCTCGTTCAATCAAGCTGTTGCAGCGTCCACAGTGGAGCTTGCCTTTTTCTTCTCGGATACTGGGAATTTCTTTTGCTTGTGCTCGCAAGCTAGGCTCTAACTGATTTTCTGTAAATATCCGTCCTAAACAATCTTGTAACTCTAACATACTTATTTATTCGTAATTTTTTGGCAAAATTCGTCTTTTTTTGTAAAATATAGTTATGGAATTTAAGACAATTAAAGAAGATGGTATGGTTCAAGAGGAAATTAAAAAATCCCGCTTTATCTGCCATGTAAAAAGAGTTTACTCTGAGGAAGAGGCTCGCGCTTTTATCGCTGCTATAAAAAAAGAACATTACAAGGCTACTCATAACTGCTCTGCTTTTATCATTGGGGAAAAGAGTGATATAAAGCGAACTAGCGATGATGGTGAGCCCAGCGGAACAGCTGGAGTTCCCATGCTGGGAGTCTTAGAAAAGCATGAATTGACCAATCTTTGCGTGGTGGTTACTCGCTATTTTGGCGGTATTAAACTAGGAGCCGGCGGTCTGATTCGAGCTTATGCCGGCAGTGTTGCTTTTGCTATTAAGGAGATTGGGCTGGTTGAAATAAAAGAACAGGCTGGCCTACGCCTAAAACTGTCTTACAGCCAGTATCAGGATTTTGCAAATTTTCTCAAGGCGGAAAATCTTGCTGAATACGATACTGAATTTACAGATACTGTCTCCACTCTTCTTTTCGTTGACAAAGGTGAAAGAGAACTGCTTAAAGACAAACTGACTGAGTTTTTTAAGGGCAAATTGGAGATGATGGATCAAGGACTGCGCCAAGTAGAAGTCCCCTTGATGTTTTGACATAAAGAAAAGCTATGGCTCTCATAGCTTTTTTATATTTTACAAAGCTCTTATTTCATTTTATACTAATTCTATTAAATTATATTGAGGTATGTATTCTATGTCACGTATTTATCAAAATATTACAGAACTAATTGGGCAAACTCCCATCGTCAAATTGAACAACTTGGTTCCAGAAGGAGCTGCTGAGGTTTATGTGAAGTTAGAGGCTTTCAATCCTGGCTCTTCTGTCAAAGACCGGATTGCCCTCAGCATGATTGAGGCGGCTGAGCGCGATGGCCTTATTAAGCCTGGCGATACCATCGTTGAAGCAACCAGCGGAAATACCGGTATTGGCCTTTCATGGGTTGGAGCAGCTAAAGGCTACAAGGTCGTCATTGTTATGCCAGAAACCATGAGTGTGGAACGCCGCAAGATTATCCAAGCTTATGGTGCTGAGTTAGTCTTGACTCCAGGTAGCGAAGGAATGAAAGGCGCTATTGCAAAAGCACAAGAAATCGCACAAGAACGAAATGGCTGGCTGCCACTGCAATTTAATAATCCGGCCAATCCAGAGGTTCACGAACGAACTACAGGAGCAGAAATTATCGCTGCTTTCGGTGAAACCGGACTGGATGCCTTTGTAGGCGGTGTCGGAACTGGCGGAACTATTTCCGGTGTATCTCACGCTCTCAAAAAAGTTAATCCGGACATCCAAATCTACGCAGTCGAAGCAGACGAATCTGCTATCCTTTCTGGTGAGAAGCCAGGCCCTCACAAAATCCAAGGACTTTCAGCTGGATTCATTCCAGAGACCTTAGATACAGAAGCCTACAACGGTATTGTCCGCGTAACTTCTGATCAAGCACTGGAATTCGGACGCTATATTGGCGGTCAGGAAGGCTTCTTAGTGGGGATTTCATCTGCTGCTGCTATTTTCGCAGCTATTGAAGTAGCGAAAAAACTAGGAGCTGGCAAGAAAGTCCTTGCTCTGGCTCCTGATAACGGCGAACGTTACCTGTCTACCGCTCTCTACGAATTTGATGCTTAGTATTTTTTGAAAACATGTCCATTTCAACTTAGTACTCAACTATGAATTGAATAGCAATTCTATCCAAGCAAAATATCCTGTTCTCTTATCGAACAGGATATTTTTTAAACTTTTTCTTCTTTTAAGAATTTTTTTGCCTCTTTGATCCAGATAGGCAGCTGTCTTCCTAAAGGCTCAAAACCAATTTTACAGCGGTCGTTTGAAAAGCGGTGGCGTCTAGGGAGGCGGTGCTTTTCTTCTTCCAGGGTCCGCATGGACAGACTGGACTTCCCAGAAAATTCATCATAGTCCACAACCTGTACTAATACCTGCTGGCCAATCTTTACACTATCATGGATATTTTCAATATAACCCGGACGAATTTCTGAGATATGAATCAGACCAATCGTACCATTTTCCAGCTCAACAAAAGCTCCATAAGGCTGAATCCCTGTGATTTTGCCTTTTAATTTATCACCGATTTTCATCAGTCTTCTACCTCAATTGTCTCAATCACAACATCTTCCACCGGCTTATCCATAGCCCCCGTCTCAACAGCTGCAATCTTGTCCAAAACTTGGTAGGACGCTTCATCAGCCAGCTGACCAAAGACAGTGTGGCGCCGATCCAAATGCGGTGTTCCTCCCTGACTGGCATAGACTTCAGCGATAGCTTCAGGCCAGCCGCCGCGGCTCAATTCCTTAGCTGAATAAGGAAGATTTTTATTTTGAACAATGAAAAATTGACTGCCGTTAGTATTTGGCCCAGCATTTGCCATGGAAAGAGCCCCACGAATATTGTAAAGCTCAGGTGAAAACTCATCTTCAAATTTCTCACCATAGATAGACTGACCGCCCATACCAGATGCAGTAGGATCACCACCCTGAATCATAAAGTCCTGAATAATACGATGGAAAATCACACCGTCATAATAACCATCTTTAGCAAGGGCAATAAAGTTAGCGACTGTTTTTGGTGCCTGTTCTGGAAACAGCTGAACTTTCATGTCCCCATGATTAGTCTTGATAGTCGCTTTTGGACCTTCTGCTGCTGCAAGTTCTACTTGTGGAAAATGTAATTCTTTTTCTACCATACCTAACTCCTCTAAAGCGGCAAAAATACCGTCTTCTTCTACTGTTTTTGTAATATAATCTGCTCTTTTTCGCAGTTCTTCATGGGAAACACCCATGGCAATGCCAATTCCGGCATAGTCAAACAATTCCAGATCATTGAGCCCGTCGCCAAAAACCATGACATTTTCAGGTTTCAAGCCCAGATGCTCGACAACCTTGGAAACTCCGGCTGCCTTGGAACCTTCTGTCGGCACGACATCTGACGAATGAGGATGCCAGCGAACCAAACGCAGATGCTCCGCTAACGCCTCTGGCAACTGCAGGCCATCTCCTCTATCTTCAAAGGTCCAAAGCTGATAAATATCCTTGTCTAAATGAAAATCTGGATCAACAGGCAAATCTGGATAAACCACATCAATGGCCTCTGAAATCAGAGAATTTCGATTGGACAAGGCTGCTCCATGGCTGCCGACCAGACCATAATCAATTCCTTCCTCCTGAGCCCAAAGCAATATAGGATGTCACTCTATCGGACGGGATAACCGTCTGAGAAATCACCTTCCCTTTGCTGTCTTCGACATAAGCTCCATTCAGCGTAACGAAAAAGTCTGGTTGCAAAGCTCTCAGCTCCGGCACGACACCAAACATTCCTCGACCAGACGCAATACCCGTCAAAATCCCTTTGTCTTTCAACTGCTTGAAAACTGTCTGGATAGAATCTGGGATAAAGCCCGTATCCTTGACTCGTAGGGTATCATCTATATCGAAAAAGACAATTTTTATCTTTTTTGCCTTATACTTTAATTTTACGTCCATGTCTTCTTTTGTCCAATCTTAATCTTTTCTATTATACCATTAAAAGTCTTCTTGTGGGACAAGATGGTGCTGAAAAGCATAAACAACTGCCTGAGTGCGGTCGCTCACCTCCAATTTGGACAGGATATTGGAGACATGAGTCTTGACTCGTTTTTGAGGAAATGAAGAGCTCATCCGCAATCCGTTGATTTTCATAACCCTTGGCTAAAAGCCCCAAAATATCACGCTCGCGAGCTGTCAAATCCTCGTGAAGCTCGATATGGTTGCGATGATATTCCACCTTCTTGCTGACCTCTGTTTCAATGGCAAATTCTCCCTTGGCCACTTTTTTAACGGCACGCAGAATTTCTTCAGCGCTGGAAGTCTTAAGCATGTATCCATGAGCGCCTGCATCCAGAACAGGATAAATTTTTTCATTATCCAAATAAGAAGTCAAAATCAGAATCTTTGCTTCCGGCCACTCCTTTAAAATGGCCAGTGTCGCTTCAATCCCATTCATCTCAGGCATGACGATATCCATGATAATCACATCCGGACGACTTGCCAAAGCCTTCTCCACACCTTCTTTGCCATTAACTGCTTCGGATACCTCTGCTATATCCTCTTGCAGTTCCAGATAACTTTTCAATCCCAATCTGACCATCTGATGGTCATCCACTAACAATATCTTCATGATCTTCTCCTTCTAGTAAAGGTATCGTGATTTCAATAGAAAGGCCTTTTCTGGGGGCTGTTAAAAGCTTAAAAGTGCCCGCCATATCCCGCACACGGTCTTCCATATTTTTCAAGCCGTAACTGAGTTCATCCTGAGCCAGCGGATCAAAACCGACGCCATTATCAGATACCTTGATTTTAAGCTCATTAGGCGCCTGATAGAGGTAAATATCCAACCGACTGGCCTGGGCATGCCGCAGTGTGTTGTTGATAATTTCCTGCATGATTCTGAAGACATGCTCCTCCATCTGTTTGGGTAGATGCCCAACCTGATGATTGAAGTGAACATCAATGTCGCTTTTATCAGTCAGCTCCTTGATAATCACATCCATACCTTCGACCAGAGTCTTATTTTTCCAACTCTGTAGGCCGCAGGTGAAGCAGGAGAATCCGTAAATCCTTCTGGGCTGTGTCCAGAATATCGGCAATCCCCTTGAGCTGTTTTTGCAGTTGTTCTCCATCAAGCCGTTCTACATTTCCAGCCACTCCTGAAAGAATCATATTGGCTGCAAATAATTCCTGACTGACAGTATCGTGCAAGTCACGCGCAATCCGCCGCCGTTCTTTTTCGATAATTTTTTCTTCTGTCTGCAGGGATTGGTTTTCAGATTTTTGGAGGTTCTCTGTCAGACGGTGCAGCCTTCTCTCGAGCTGATGCAGAGTGCGATCCAGCTCAGGGCTGGTCTGTCAGCTTCCAGTCTCCGTCCATCCAGCAAATGCCGAAGATGCACATGGGCTACCGATAGATACTGTATCAAAGCGAGCTGCTATCACAATCAGAATAGTCAGTGATAAACCGATAATCACAACAAAAGAACACAAAAGACTGTAACAGCTCCAAATCATTAAAGAGCTCCTGCCAAGTGAAATCAAAAATATTGAAAAATATAATGGAAGATGATAAATAAGACAAAGAAAGTATAGAGGAGAATGAGAAAAATAATTTGATTTCTTCACTTTCTGACAACCTCCACATTTCCTAAGAAGCTGACGAGGACAATCTTCACTGTCTTATTGGCCCGTTTATAGTCTAGTGTCGTCAGCGAAATGGTTTCATTGCGCAGCTTGCGGGATGGATGATGCAGAAAGTTTAGCTCCCCGTAAAGAGTATTGATTTGCAGCTGAATTTCCACATCCAGCGGCACAATAATCTTGGTATCGCCAAAACCTTTTCGAATGACAATGACATTATCATGGTTGACCAAAATCACGTCTTCCAAATGAATGGTGTCTTTTCCCAACAATGCGCAAGAGATTGATGTCGTGAAATTGACAGCTGTCCTTAGAAAAATGCTGAAGATCCCCCAACCAGCGATTCTTCTCACTCTGAATTTCCACATCTTCTTCGTAAACGAGATGGGTTTCTTGATTTTCCTTATAGATATAAGGGGTAGGCCACAATCATCCCATAAACAAGCGCAAATAAAAAGGGCAGCAATGACGTGAGGGATTGAGCATAATAATGAAAAACAGCATAATCATGGAAGCGACTAGCAGAAAATTCCCTTTTTGCTTGCCGAAGTAATAATAGAGCAGCAGCAAAAAAAGGACCAATATAATGACAACTCGTGAAAAATCAGCTGCCAACATGGTCACCAATGCCATGGATAATAAGACTGTTTCAACAAAGACAAATAATTGAACCTTCCACATAGCCGTTTCCTTTCTCTACCTTCCTATTTTAACAAAATTAAACCAAAAAACCTCCGTCCAAGGCATGAAATGGGGAAATTTGTCCAGCAAAAAGGAAAAAACCATCCTTTCAAGCCAGAAAGCTTAAAAGGAATGGTCTTTCATCATTGATGTTCTGAAGAACTAGAGCTACTAGAATGACTTTCATCATCGGACGATGAACTGCTCTTCGAGTTGCTAGATGATGATGACGAACTAGATGATGATGGTGTCGTTGCTTCTGTCACGTAAAGAGTGATTTTTTCATTAGATTTGAGGTCAATAGTCTGACCTGCTGCTGGTGACTGGGAAGTTACCAAGTCTGCCTGAGTAGAAGTGACCGAACGGTCAACAACTCGCTCAATTCGGGAAGAAGAAATTCCCATTTGGATCAAGTAAGAACGTGCATTGGCGTAGGTGTACTGCATGCTGCCAAAAGTCAGGCATGGATACACTAGTTACTTCTTTGGCTACTGTCAGCTTGATCTTATGATTGAAGTCAAATCATAGGTCGAACCAGCTGCCGGTGACTGACGAATCACCTGACCTGGCTCGTACTCGTCCGATTCCTCCTCAACAATCTCAATCAATTTCTCAGGAACCTTAAAGTTTTCTTTCAAATCTTTGACGGCCGCATCTTTCAGTCTCTCAGTATAATCTTCCATCACAAAGGTTTTTCAGTCCTTGGAAATAATCAGGTCAATCTTGCTACCTTCGCGACGCTGACTATTAGCCTGTGGATCAGTTTTAATGACTTTGCCAGATTCGACATTGTCGCTGTATTCTTCCTTTTCGTCTCCGACAACCAGCTTCTTAGCTTCAATAGCGGAGCGAGCCTCTGCTACAGTCTGACCAGAAACATCTGGCACGCTGGTATTGGATGGACTATTATAAAGGAGGACAACAAAAAGCCGCCAAAACCAATAGGGACTGCAAAGAAAAGTACCTTGTAACGCGTTCTCAAACGACGTTTCTTTGGAACTTTCTTAACCGCATCAGCTGTCTCTTCCTTAACTTCATCCGCTTCCGCTTTAGGCGGTGTTGGCTTAACAGGTGGAACTGCCGGCTGCGGTACCGGCGAGATTTTTGGCAAGGTCTTGGTGTCTGCTTTCGCAACATCATCAAAGACTAATTTCTTTTCATTACGGCGTTCATAAGATAAGCTGCTGGACAAGTCGACATACATCTCTGCAACTGACTGATAACGATCCGTCAGTTTTTTGGCTGTTGCCTTAATGACCACATTTTCTAAAGCCTGAGGCACATTAGGATTTTCAGAAATGATGGATGGCAGCGGCTTTTGGAAATGCTGTAGGGCAATCGTAACTGCACTATCCCCATCATAAGGGATATGACCAGTCAGCATTTCATAAAAAATAATCCCCATCGCATAAATATCACTCTGAACAGTTGCTTTAGAGCCACGCGCCTGCTCAGGTGATAGATAATGAACCGAGCCTAGCATTGAGTTAGTCTGAGTCAGACTTGTCTCTGCAAAGGCCACCGCAATCCCAAAGTCTGTTACCTTGGCATTGCCATCTGGGGTCAAGAGGACATTTTGTGGTTTCAGGTCACGATGGACAATACCTCGTGTATGCGCCAAGCGCATTGCCAGCAAGATTTGTCCCATGATTCTGACTGCTTCTTCATTTGAAATCGGAGAATTCTCTTTGATATAGCGCTTGAGGTCAAGACCTGCCACGTATTCCATAGCCAGATACTGCTGGCCATCTTCTTCCCCAATATCAGTAATCCGAACGATGTGCGGATGGTCCAAGTCAGCCATCGCCTTAGCTTCCCGCTGGAAACGCGCGACAGCGATAGGATCTGTCTGGTAATTGGTCCTAAGAACCTTTACCGCAACTTCCTCACCATCCAAAATCAAGTCCTTGGCCAGATGAGACATCTGCCATGCCTCCGCGGCCAATCTGCTTGATGATTTTATATCGCCCGGCAAAGATTTTGCCGATTTGAATCATGCCTTATCCTCCTTGTCAAAGCGAACCAGAGCAACTGTGATGTTATCCAGTCCTCCAGCATTGTTGGCAAAGCGAATTAAGGTTTCTGTTTTTTCAGACAGGCTGATGTCGCTGGTGACAATGTCACAAATTTCACTATCTGAAATCATATTGGTCAGACCGTCACTATTAAGCAGAAGGTAGTCACCATCTTCCAAGGTAATCATGCCATAGTCAGGCTGCACTTCGTCTTTTTGACCAATAGACTGGGTAATGATATTCTTCTGCGGATGACGCTCTGCTTCTTCTGGAGTAATCTGTCCAGCTTTCAACAAAGCATTAACAAGCGAGTGATCATTAGTCAGCTGACGGTATTCATCACCACGAATCAAGCCGATACGAGAATCGCCGATATGGGCATAGATGGCTGATTATCAATGATACCAAAGGCTTCCAAAGTCGTTCCCATACCCTTGTATTCTTCATCTTGACCAAATTGATGAATGCGCTGATTTTCCTCTTCCAAGTGCTCCGCAAACCATTCACGCACCTGATTCACCGAATCAATCTGTGTATCAACCCATGCAACTCCTAAGTCTGTCACAGCCATTTCGCTGGCAATGTTTCCAGCTCTGTGACCGCCCATACCATCTGCCAAGATGATTAGGGTCTTGCCAGCCCGATTCACAAAAAGATTGGCATAATCTTGGTTATTTGTACGCTTTTGACCAACATCTGTTAATAATGAAATTTCCATACTGTCAGTTTCCTCCTCTTATTCCGATATCTTCCTAAATTGACTGATAAAAAATCCGTCGCTTTCATATAATTCCGGCGTAATTAAGATACAGCCGTCTTTGACGATATCTTTTCTTTCATGGTCTAATAAGACTTGCTCAAAATTCGGATGACTGGCCAGAAATTTCTCGACAACCTCAAAATTCTCTTTGGCCATAATCGTGCAAGTACTATAAGCTATTATACCACCTTTACGTAGACTTTGACAAACGCTGTCTAGTATATCCAGCTGAATTTTTTGTAAATTCTCAAAATCTGCATTTTCTTTATTATATTTTATATCCGGTTTGCGGCGAATTAAGCCAATACCAGAGCAAGGAGCATCCACCAGGATTTTATCGAAAGCATCTGAGCCAAAAGTCTCAAACACCTTGGTCGCGTCCAGCTTTTTAGTTATGATTTTATCTGCCAAGCCCACTCTTTCTGCATTTTCTTCTACGAGCTCTAACTTATGATTGTAGAGGTCCAAGGCTGTAATGTGGCCGCTCGTCAGATAGGAAGCCATGTGAACAGTCTTGCCCCCCGGTGCACTGCAAGCATCAAAATCTCCTCTCCTTCGATGTCCAGAGTTGGATGCTAGCTGGCTAGACTCATCACTGAATCGTAATCGCTCCGCTTTCAAAGAGCTGATGCCCAGCAAAATGCCCCTGTCTTTTAACCAAGGCTGACGGAGATAAAAGCGAGTTCTCAGCCCCTAAAAGCTGGCGAAGCTCTGCCTTGCGCGACATATCCGTCACGCGAATGCTGGCCTTGCTGCGAACAAAGAGACTGGCAAAGATAGCTAGAGCTCTTTCTTCGCCAAACTCTTCTATCAGGTCTTTGACCAGCCAGACCGGCAAAGAATACTGGATCGAATAGCGTTTGTTTTTGCGCTTGATTGTTTCAAAATCAGCCACACCCTCACGCTCAATCCTACGTAACAAGGCATTGACAAATTTCTCGCTGCCGCGCTTACGGATTTTTCGCAATTTCAACAGCCTCGCGAACGGTTGCATGCTGAGGTTTTTATCCAGATAGAGCATCTGGTACAGACTGAGCATAAGCAGGATGTAAAAGCCAGTTATCTAATTTGTCCCTATCCTCAATCAGATGGGATAGATACCATTCCAAAGTGATTTTCCGAGCAACTGTGCCGTAAACCAGCTCGGTTACCAGACCTTTATCTGCTTGACTCAGAGGACTTTGACTCAGAGCTCGGTTTAAGGCGATATTGGAATAGGCTCCTTCTTCAAAAACTTCTTCCAAAATTTCCAAGGCCTGCCAACGGGCCGTTTTATGCTTACTTTCCAAAAGTATCTCCTATGGACAGGCTGCGGCCCAGTCCATTCAAAAAATCAACGATAGCCATCTTGGGCTTACCAGCAGGCTGAACCGTCTTCAGCGAGAGGGCTCCCTTACCAGCTGCAACCACCAGTTCTTTTTTACTAATAGACAATATCTGTCCCGGCTGACCGCTACCAGCCATCATATCTGCTTCGTAAATCTTAAAGCGTTGCCCCTGCAGCAAGGTATGAGCTACTGGCCAAAGGATACATGCCACGAATTTGATTGAAAATTTGGCGGTTTGTTTTGCTCCAGTCTATCCTCTCTTCTTCTGGGCTGATATTCGGAGAGAAAGTGACCTGACTAGGATCCTGCGGCTGAGGAATGATCTGCCCTGCCCTGTAGGCTGGCAGCACATCCAATAACAGATCTCGACCAATAAGCGCCAATTTTTCAAAGAGAGTTCCGACATTATCAGTCTCTTCAATCGGCGTTGCCTTGCTGGCTATCATGTCTCCAGCATCCATTTCCTTGACCATTTCCATAATCGTAACACCCGCTTGCTCATCACCATTGATCAGAGCATAGTGAATGGGCGCACCACCTCGGTATTTAGGCAGCAAGGAGGCATGAACATTCACCGCAAAATCAACACTGTCCAGCAAGCGGCTAGGCAAAAACTGCCCAAAAGCAGCTGTCACAATACCATCTGCTTCTAAGTTCATCAGCTCCTCTAAATCCGAGCTTTGAGCCAGTTTTTCCGGTTGATAAACCGGTAGCTTGTATTCCAAGGCTAGCTCTTTTACCGGAGTCATGCGGATCTCTCTTTTACGGCCGACGGCACGGTCCGGCTGCGTTACCACTGCTAACACTTCGTATTGACCGCTATCCAGCAACCCTTTTAGGACAGTCGCTGAGAAGTCCGGTGTTCCCATAAATATTATTTTCATCATTTTAAACTATTGATTCCTTCTTTGTTCCTTCCCTTATTATATCAGAAGTCGCCTACAACAACCTTAATCTCGGCTAAAATGCTTCACATAAAATTTTGTGGCTCATTATCAATTGTCAGGCGTAAATCTTTATTGTCCCGATTCTGCGTCCAGTCCAAGACTTGATTTAGCGTCGCCTGCAGCTTGTCCTCAAAGCGATATTTGAGTAGAATCTGATAATGATAGAGATTGTGGGTGCGGGCAATCGGCTTCGAGCGTTGGACTCAGGATTTTGCACTTTTTTTCTGACAGACCGCTCCGCAGAATATCCATAACTTCATAAAGCTTTTTCGCACTGCTGTCTCTTCATCCTTGTGTGACAGAGTCAGGCCGACTGTAAAGTAATATGGCGGATAACCTAGCTGCCGGCGGATTCCCATTTCATAAGCATAAAAGCCCTCGTAATCCTGCTGCTTGGCAAACTCAATGGCATAATGATGAGGATTATAGGGACTGGATAAAGACCCTGACCAGCCCTTTTCAGCCCGACCAGCACGGCCTGCCACCTGAGTCAGCAGCTGGAAGGTTCGTTCTGAAGAGCGAAAGTCCGGCAGATTGAGGCAGTATCCGCATTGAGTACACCAACTAGCGTCACGTTTGGAAAAATCCAATCCCTTGGCAATCATCTGGGTCTCAAGAGAATATCTGCCTGCCCCCTGACCAAAGCTTTCTAAAATGGCTTCATGACTGCCTTTCTTACGGGTCGTATCTACATCCATCCGCAAAATGCGAGCCTGTGGAAAGAGCTGAATCAACTCATCATAAGCTTTCTGCGTCCCAGTACCATAATAGCGAATGCTGCGGCTGGCACAGTTAGGACAACTCTGAGGAATATTCTTAGTAAAACCACAGTAGTGGCAGTTCATGGTCTTAGTGTCCATATGCAGGGTCAGAGAAATATCACAGTTGGGACAGCTGTCAACGGTCCCACATTCCCGACACATAACAAAGCTGGAATACCCCCGCCTGTTGAGCATGAGAACCGTCTGCTCTCCCTTATCCAGACGATCTTGAATAGCCTCTAGCAGGACTGGGGTGAAATTACTGGCCTCATGCTGCCCGATATAATCCCGAAAATCCACCACTTCCACTTGAGGAATCTGCGCCAGCGGATTTGCACGCTTGCTGAGCAGCTGAAAATCATAGACTCCACGGCTTGCTCGAGCACGGCTCTCCAAGCTCAGGTTGCCGAACCTAACACTAAGACAGCTTGATTATACTGAGCTCGCAGGAGAGCCACCTCTCTGGCATGATGGCGAGGTTTGGAATCCTGCTTATAAGAGGATTCATGCTCTTCATCAATGATGATGGCTTATGTTGTCAAGGGGCAAAAAAATAGCTGAACGCGCGCCGACAACGACCTGGGCAGCTCCTCGCTCCACCTTGCGCCACTCATCATATTTCTCACCGTCAGACAGACCTGAATGCAAAATTGCAACTTGGTCGCCAAATCTAGAAATAAAGCGGTCAGTAACCTGCGGAGTCAGAGAAATCTCTGGAACCAGCATGATAGCGGTCTTTCCCTGAGCCAGTGCCTCAGCGATGACCTGCAGGTAAACTTCGGTCTTCCCGCTGCCAGTAACCCCTTCTAGGAGAACTGGCTGAGAATGACTCTGACCAATTTTCTGAGTGATTGCTGCAACCGCTGCGGCTTGTTCATCATTTAAGGTCAGACTTTGCTGCTGCCGCTCCTTTTGGAAATAAGCAGCAGAACGGCTGATTTCTCTATCCTCAATGCTAATTAGGTTTTCTTTGATAAAGTAATTAATAATATCGCGCGAAAAGTTTTCTCGCAAATCAGCCAAGAGCTGGCTATCCTGCTGCTCCAGCAAGACTTCTTTTAATGCTTGTTTTTTCTTGGCTTGTCGGGGAAGGTCATGATTTTGCAGAGCGGTATGATTGACCCGATACCATTTCTCAGTCTTAATATGCTTCTTGTCCGTCGCTTGATACTCCAGCCAAATGCGGCCAGTTTGGGTCAGTCGTATCAGCTTGGCCTGGCTTTTCTTGTCCAAATCAGAGAAGCGAAGACTGTCCTCCTGACCAAAGATAGCTGAACGTTCCTCATCATTCAGCAGCTCCGTCGGATAGAGTAGTTTATCATAGCTGGAGTTGAGAAGACTAGGCAGCATGGCCTTTAAAAGGGTAATCTTATAGGAAAAGACTGACTTGCGCAGCTCGTCCGCCAGCCAGAGCTGTTCCTGATTCAGCACGGGACTGAAATCAAGGACTTCCGCAATCTCCTTCAGCTCTTCTTGGTCTCCTGTCTCATCAAAACCAACCACAATCCCTTGAATCAGGCGATTTCCCTGCCCAAAAGGAACATGAACCCGCATGCCAGCTGCCAGCATCCCTGCAAACTCTTCTGGAATAGCATAGCTATAGGGCTTGTCCGTTTGCATCAGAGGAACATCCACAATAATCTTTGCCACCTTCATATTCTCACCCCACTTTCCTAACATCATTACAGAAAAAATAAGATTGAGCATCCCCAACCTTAAATCTTCTCACCTTCTTCTTTTTCTTTAGCGATTTGCTCTTTAATCTTGCGCTCTTCTTCTTCTTTACGCAGGCGCTCTTCTTCTGCCCGACGGCGAACCGCCTCGCGCTTGCCTTCTGGATCTGGATGAATACAGCATTACCGGATTCAATTTCTTCCAAAGCACGAAGAGTGGATTTGACAGACTTGAATTCCTGTGTAGCGGGAGCCCCAGCTTCAAGCTCATGCGCGCGCTTAGCTTCTAAAATAACCAAGGAATACTTTGACGGAACCTTGTCCAGCAAAGTGTCAATAGACGGTTTTAACATCATAATTTTCTACCTAATTTCTAACTTTCTATCGAATAATCGTTTCATTTTTTGGAAGCATGTCCTGATAACGGCCGATAACACGGTCTACTCGGAAATGCTCTGCTTCAATCACGCGCTTGACACGGTCGGCAGCCAGCGGAACCTGATCATTGACAATGGCATAATCATATTCGCGCATAAGGGCAATTTCTTCTTTGGCCTTTTCAATGCGCTGGGCGATAATCTCAGCACTGTCTGTCCCACGGCCAACCAAGCGGTCTTTGAGTTCTTCTAAGTCTGGAGGGAGTCAAAAAAATAAAGACGGCATCTGGAACTTTTTTCTTGACTTGCAAAGCTCCCTGAACCTCAATCTCTAGGAAGACATCAATTCCTTTATCCAACGTTTCATTAACATAAGTCAGAGGCGTACCGTAGTAGTTTCCTACATACTCTGCGTACTCCAGCATCTGGCCCTGACGAATCAGCTCTTCAAACTCCTCACGAGTGCGGAAGAAATAGTCAACTCCATCCACTTCGCCTGGACGCTGAGGACGAGTCGTCATGGATACCGAGTACTGGAATTGGTTATCAGTGCTTTCAAAAATTTCTCGTCTAACAGTCCCTTTTCCTACACCAGAGGGACCAGAAAAGACGATTAGTAAGCCTCGTTCCGTCATCATGTCTCCTTCACAGTCTTTCTATCTAGTGTAACAAAATTAGGCTGATATTTCAAGAGGATAGGAAGAAATGTATGTGTCTAGAGTTTTGAGAAAATAGAAAAATAATCAAGCAATCATACGGAAAACAAAATAGACCAGCAAATAATTCAAGAAAAAAGCAATCTGTTACCAGACTGCATTTCTTCTTTATTTTGCGTAGTCAACGGCTCGCATCTCACGGATAACCGTTACCTTGATATTGCCCGGATATTCCAAGTTGTTTTCGATCTTTTCACGAACATCGTGAGCCAAAATCGTAATCTTGTCATCCTTAATCTTGTCCGGCTGAACCATAATCCGGATTTCCCTGCCGGCTTGTAAAGCAAAACTGTTCTTGACACCCTTGAAGCTATTGGCGATTTCTTCCAAATCTTGGAGACGCTTGATATAGCTTTCCAGAGATTCACTGCGGGCACCTGGCCGAGCGGCACTGAGAGCGTCTGCTGCAGCTACGATAACGGCAATGACACTTTCTGCTTCCACATCCCCGTGGTGGCTGGCAATGGTATTAACAACGACTGGATGCTCCTTGTACTTACGAGCCAGTTCTGTCCCGATTTCCACGTGGCTGCCTTCAACCTCACGGTCGATAGACTTGCCAATATCATGGAGGAAGCCAGCACGGCGGGCTAAATTAGCATTTTCACCTAGCTCAGCAGCGATGATACCAGAAAGCTTGGCAACCTCAATAGAATGCCTCAGGACGTTCTGACCATAAGAAGTGCGGAACTGCAAGCGACCCATAATTTTCATCAAATCAGGATGCAGGTTAGGAGCTCCGATTTCATAAGCTGCGGCTTCCCCGTACTCACGGATACGATTGTCAATTTCCAGACGGTTCTTCTCAACCAACTCCTCGATGCGAGCTGGGTGAATACGACCATCTTTCAAGAGTGCTTCCATGGTCATACGAGCAATCTCGCGTCGAATCGGATCAAAAACCTGAAGAGTAACCACTTCAGGCGTATCATCAATGATGACATCAATACCAGTCAGACTTTCAAAAGTTCGGATATTGCGACCTTACGGCCAATAATCCGACCCTTCATACTGTCATCTGGCAGATGCACCGTTGAGTTGGTTTGCTCAGCGACATAATCACCGGCAATACGCTGCATGGCTTGGACCAAGATATTCTTCGCAACCTTGTCAGACCGCTCTTTGATATCTTGCTCCGCATCCCGAATCCTAGTCGCAATCTCTTTGAAAGCTTGTCCTCGGTCTGCGTCAAAAATAATATCACGCGCTTCTGTCTGCGATAGCGAAGCAACTCGCTCCAGCTCTGCTGCCTTCTGCTTTTCAAGTTCCGCTACTTGTTCTTCACGCGCATCAATGTGTTTAGATTTATCTGAGAGACTTTGTTCTTTTTGCTCCAAAGCCTTTTCTTTGTTGCTTAAATTATCGTCTTTGCGGTCAAGAGTAGAAGCGCGCTCTGTCAAGCGGCTTTCGATTTGTTTTAACTCTTGACGTTCAGACTTAAATTCTGCATCAACTTGTTCACGATATTTTCTGGCTTCTTCTTTTGCCTCCAAAAGTGCTTCTTTTTTAAGCGAACTTGTTTCCCGCTTAGCTTCTTTGACAATCAAATCAGCTTCACGTTCAGCTTGTCCGCGTAAATTGGTTGCTTCTTGTTCAGCATTTAAAAGAGTAAGCTCCGCAGCTTCTTTAGATGATTTCATCTTAGCCGAGACACTTACATATCCAATCACTAAACCAATGATGGCAGCAAAAACAGACATAATTATAGGAAATAGGTCCATGTTTTTACTCCAAATCTATTTAATTGTTGAATTCAAAATTCCATACTATTCTATCACAAATCTAAAAAATTCACAAACCTATTTTTTGAAAAACAAGAAAGCTTTTGTCCAATTTTTACCGACTAAATCTTCAAAGTTTGTAGAAGCCTGAGCACCAAAACTTTTTTCAAGAGATAAGCAAGATTGTTCAAATTTTTCATTCCTTTAAGATGCAAACTTTATTCCCAAATAAAAATTTTTATGCTATAATCAGAAGAAAAAGATGCATATGAGACAGGCTTTTTCTTCGCTAACAAGACAAACCTATGGCTTGATATCACTAGAAAAACCTTCTCGCACTCGCTACATTGTAAAGGAGAAACCATGTCTAAAGAAGTTGTCGTTGAAAGCTTTGAGCTGGATCACACCATCGTCAAAGCGCCTTACGTTCGCCTCATCGGAGAGGAAACTGGCCCTAAAGGCGATATCATTTCCAATTTTGATATCCGTCTGGTTCAGCCTAATGAGATTCAATCCAACTGCTGGCCTGCATACCATTGAGCATTTGCTGGCCATGCTGATTCGCAAGCGCATTGATGGTATGATTGACTGCTCACCTTTTGGCTGCCGCACTGGTTTTCATATGATTATGTGGGGGCAACACAGCTCCAGCCAGATTGCTCAAGTCATCAAATCCTGTCTGGAAGAAATCGCTGAGTCAACTAGCTGGGAAGATGTCCCTGGAACAACCATTGAATCCTGCGGAAACTACAAGGATCACAGCCTCTTTTCAGCCAAAGAATGGGCTAAACTTATTCTCAGCCAAGGGATCTCTGACGATGCCTTTGAACGCCATGTGATTTAAAACAATAAAAAGTTCTCGAAGTCGAGAACTTTTTTTGTGCATGTATAATGAAATCCATCAACAAACTAGAAAGTCAGCTGCTGAAGAAATGTTCAAAGATGACTAGAAATCAAGTGAGTCAGCATGACCTGGTCCATTTCCGACAAAGTATCCAGTCTTACAGTTAATACTGAAGAGGTAGGTGTCATCTGGCTTGAAGAGGTTGTAGTAGCCGTTTCCTTTGATAATATTAACGCGTTCCAGAATATAGTTGTCTCCAGAAATGTAGCCGCGCTCACGAGAAGTTTGCAAAATCTTCTCCAGAACACCAGGATTGAATATCCAAGCTGGATTGTTGACGTCATCAATAGCTGCTTGGTTATAAGGGACACGACTGAGATCTCTCTGAAGATTTACTCCATTGCTAGGAAGACCATAGCCAGAGTATGAGCTGGAAGCCCCTGAACCAGATGCACTTGAACCGCCACTTGTACCTGCACCTGTACCTCCTTGATCAGTAGCAGGAGCCGGTGTTGGAATCTGTTGGCCGCGTCATTGGGCAATCGCTGCTTTTAGAACTTCATCTAATTTAGCATTGCCACTTGATACATCTGAGAAGGTCGCATTGGTATTGGCCTTGGCTTCCTTGTTCAAGACGCCGTCAGTGATTGCTCCGCCATCAAACTGTGAATTGACACTTTTGGATAGCCGAAATCTGCTTGACCAAGGAATCATACTTGCTCTTAGCGGCATCATAGTCTTTGCTGCCTTTTAGCTTTTCAAGTAAGGTTTTTAATTTTTCCAAGTCGCCGAATTTACTGTTTTTGACAGCTGTCTGATTGCTATCTGTGAAAAATGCAGCATATTCATCATTAAAGGCCTTCAAATTCTTGGCAGTATTATCAGAGCTAGAGAAGACGAGCTCTTTTGCTGGACTGCGATGTTGAAGAACTTGAGCTTGTAACAGTCTTGCTGCCCCCAATTATGCCCCAGAGCAAAAGTAAAGCCCCTGTGCCCGCTATAGCAATCCCTAAAAGTCCTAAGACCGGATAAAGGAAAGCTTTTTTCTTGTAGAAAGGCGTCTTAGGAACCTGTAATTCCTTCTCATCAAGCGGTTCTGGAATAGGACCGTAAGATGTCTTTTGAACAGGGAGCAACAGGAATCCCATCTTCCTGCTCTGAGCGTTGACTGCGAGATCCCAAGGATTTTGGAGCTGCTTCTGGTTCACTTGCTGTCTCAGCGGCTGTCAACGAGCTGGAATCTCTGTTCACTTTCAACCTCTTGCCGTCTTTCTTTTGATGAAGTCAGTCAAATCAGAAGAGAGCTTTGCTCAGCTTGAGCAGCTTCCTGCTCCTGCAGCTTTCTGATTTTCTGAGTTTCAAATTTTCCTGCTTCGATTTCCTGACGGTGCTGCTTGATATACTTATCCAGCACATTGTCGCTTTCATTCACACCGGCTTCCAGCTCCTCTTTCTTACGAGTAGCTTGTCCGACTGTCATTTCCTTGGCCTCTTCAAAATCAAGGACAGACTCTTTCTTTTCTTCTTCCGGTGAGTAGTTTTCTTCTTTCGTCACGGCAAATCCTTTCTAATCTAACTGACGTTTGACCCGCTGGCCAAAAATACTGATATAAATCAACTTTTAAAGTACCATTATAAAGTTTGCGTTTTTTATCGGCCTGACTGCCGTATTTGCTTTCAAACGCTTCATCGCTAGTCAGGATAAACTTGCTCCAGGTTTTGAGCGGAGCAAAGGTTTCTCCCATTTCCTGATAAAGACGAGTCACAGTCTCATCATCTAGGAGGCGCTCCCCATACGGCGGATTAGAGATAATCACACCATTAATCTTATCTGTATGCAAATCCTGCAGACGCATCTGCTTGAAGCGAATCTGCTCTGCAACTCCTGCTTGCTCAGCGTTTTTTCGAGCTAGTTCTACCATACGGCCATCGATATCCGAGCCAGAAATATCCAGCTGAATGGTCTGATCAATCCTGACTGAGTGCAGTCGAGCGAGCCCATGCTACCAGATCTTTATCCATCCAATTCCAGTCTTCAAAGGCAAAAGAACGATGGAGTCCCGGGCGCATCTTCATCCCGATCATAGCAGCTTCGATACAAAAAGTACCAGAGCCACAAGTCGGGTCAATCAAAGGCTTATCTGGATACCAATTTGATAGAAGTAAAATAGCTGCTGCCATATTTTCCTTGATCGGTGCACCGCCTTTATCAGCCCGATAACCACGTTTGAAGAGGCTGGAGCCTGTCGTATCAATCATGACTGTCACAATATCTTTTAGAATAGAAACCTCTATCCTAAACTCAGCTCCATTTTCCTGCAAAGGAACCCCTTCCGGACGTGCATAATGCTTCTGCAGCTTCTTGACAACTGCCTTTTTAGAAATAGCCTGAACACTGGGCTCATTGTGAAGTTTTGACTTGACGCATTTAGCCTTGGCAATAGGAAATTTAGCTCCCAGCGGTAGATAATTCTCCCAATCCAGAGCAAAAACTCCCTGAAAGAGCTCTTCAAAAGTCTTAGCTGGAAAACTGCCAACTACAATCTTAATCCGATCGGCCGCGCGCAGCCAGAGATTGGTTTGAATAATGGTACTGACATCACCCTCGAAGCGAACTCGGCCATTTTCAACCTGACAATCAAGCCCCAGCTCTCTGATTTCACGGCCGACGACAGCTTCTAGCCCTGCCGCTGCGGTCGCAATTAAATTAAATTTTTCTTTCATCTTGGCTTTTTAAATGGATTCCAATCTATACAAACAAAGGGAGTGAGACAAAAATCGTGATTTCGTCACATCGATTTTCCTCACTCTCCCTTTTTAAATTTTGGGCTGAGAAGGTTTCGCTGCCATTGTCAGCCAGCTCATTCCTTGAAATGTCCATCAGACAAATGAAGCAGCAGCTAGTTGAACTTGGCAGAGAATAGAGCGCTCAGCCACTCTCTTGCTATTCTATTATAAAATTTAAAGAGGACAGGACTTGACGTCCTAGCCTCAGCCTATATGCAATTTTCTGTAAGCCATGTTTTGTTCCGGAAATGACTAGGTACCATTTCCTTCGATAATCATCTGTCTACTGTTTCCAGTCAGAGTGCTATGTTCGCTTCCACGCACTCCATGCCCCGACCAAAGTTTGGGTTGCTAGCTTGAGGGGTTTACCGCGTTCCACTTCTTCTGTTTCCAAAAGAACTACGTCACTGTGGCACTTTCAGACCTAATCAGACATATCCAAAGACTTAGCCCTTTCAGTCGCCGTAACGGAAAAATCCGTCCCTAGGCTTATTTCTTCGCCTAGCACAAACACTACCGGCATCACAGCCAGTGCTAGCATGGACTTTCCTCATGAAAATCTAAAATTTCCACGCGATTATCCAAAAATTGCACTGTTCTAAAAGAACCATTATTCACGATCCAGAATTTGTTTCCCGAATACTTCCTTTTCAAGACGATTCAAGCGCTTCAAGATATCAAAATTAGTCGCAGAAGTCATCTGAGAGAAGCTTTCCACAGTCGACTGAGTCGCTTGTGTTGATTGGACAGGCTGAGTCGGCTGAACCGGTGCTTTTTCAACCGGCTTCGCAGCCAACTCTTCCTTGAGACGGCGATTTTCCTCACGCAGCTCCTTTACCAAGGCTGCATAAGTCTCATAATCCTTGATAATATCATCCAAAAACTCATCCACTTCGGACTTACTATAGCCGCGTACTTCGCGTTTAAAAATCCTGATCAAAAATATCTTTTGCTGTAAAAATAATACTTGCCATCTTCTCTCTCCAATCTAGTTTATCATATTCAATTATAAACAAAATGCCTAATAAAAAAATCAAGATTTATCATCTAATTTCCTGAAAAATTTTCGGCCACTTCATTCAGGTCATCAAATGTTAATTTTTTGATAAAATATTGTTCTTGTTTTTTCATTTCTTGGTAAAGATATTTCAGCTTTGTCTCCTGTTCTTCATCGTAAAACAAGTAGGCTCCATCTGTATTTTGAATGACGAATTGATTGTAATCACGAAACTGACTAGGATTTTGATAGGTCGGATAAGCATACTTGACGAAATCGGCTTGCTTAAAAGCAGCTAATTTTGCCTGATTAGCTTCGTTCCAATTTTCACCTTGATTCTCAAAGAGAAAGATGGTTGCCGTCTGAAATTCATAGTCTTTTTTCAATTCATTAGCTAGATCCAAAACCCAAGACTCGAAGCCCAGATTGCCCATAAAAACTAGCCAATCTACTCCATCTTCCAAAAAACGGATTAAGTCCCTCTTAGCGGCTTCTTTTATGATTTTTATTCTCATATCTTTTTCCGTCGAAATGCCGATTTCAAAGGCTTTGTAGCCTGTTATTAATAGACTGGTCATTTATTCTCCCTTAAAAAGGTTTTTTGTGGTATAATAGAGTGATGCTATTGTACCAATAAGGAGTTTTATGGTCAACTATCCGCATAAGCTAAAGGCAAAAAGCAGTATCAACAGGCCTGTTCCCGGCATTGTTAACTTTGCCAATCGTGGGATGTCTTTTGAAAAGATGATCAACGAATCCAACAGCTACTATCTAAGCAGAGGACTCGCTGTCATCCATAAAAAGCCTACCCCCATTCAGATTGTCAAGGTTGATTATCCGCACCGTAGCCGAGCCAAAATTGTAGAGGCTTACTTTCGGCAAGCTTCCACAACAGACTATTCTGGTGTCTACAAGGGCCATTATATTGACTTTGAAGCCAAGGAAACCCGACAGAAAAAATCGATGCCCATGAAAAATTTTCATTCGCATCAGATTGAGCATATGGAGGCAGTCCTTGAGCAAAAGGGCATCTGTTTTGTCTTACTGCATTTTTCCAGCTTAAGGGAGACCTACCTGCTTCCCGCTTCTTATTTAATTGAGTTTTACAAGATTGACAAGGGAGGAAAGTCCATGCCTCTAACTTACATCCAAGAGCATGGTTATCCGATTGAAATGCAGCAACTTCCCAGCATCCCTTATCTTGAAATTATCGAACAAAAACTACTAGGTGGTATTATAAATGAATAAACAAACTCTTATGCAGGCTTTAAAATATCTTGCAAGTGCACTTATAACCCTGCTTATGATTGGATTCGTGATTGGCTGTTTGGTATTTACCTACTATGCGGTCAAGGCTCCTAAGCTTTCTGAAAAAGACCTCATCGCGACCACATCCAGTAAGATTTTTGACAGCAATAACAATTTGATTGCGGACCTAGGCGCTGAAAAGCGGGTCAATGCTGAAACTAGTGAAATACCTACGGATTTGGTTAACGCCATTGTCGCCATCGAAGACCATCGCTTCTTCAACCACCGCGGGGTGGACTTTATTCGGATTGCAGGTGCCCTTATCAGTAACATCCGTGGCGGAGGCCGTCAAGGGGGTTCAACTCTGACCCAGCAGTTGATTAAGCTGTCTTATTTCTCAACTTCTTCTTCGGACGCGACCCTTTCACGTAAAATCCAAGAAGCTTGGCTGGCCGCTCAGCTTGAGCGTAAAGCAACCAAGCAGCAAATCTTGACCTATTATGTCAATAAAGTCTACATGTCCAACAGTAACTACGGTATGCAGACAGCAGCCCGAAGCTACTATGGCAAGGACCTAAAAAGACTTAAGCTTACACCAAACGGCTCTGCTGGCAGGGTATGCCTCGAGACGCCTGATAATACGACCCTTACACCCATCCAGAGCTGCAACCAACCGCCGTAATCTGGTACTTCGTGAGATGCATGATCTCAAGTACATCACAGATGAGCAGTATGAACAAGCTAAGAATACTCCTGTAACCGATGGACTTCAAAGCCTAAAAGCTTCCACTAGCTATCCTGCTTACATGGACAATTATCTTAAGGAAGTAATTGAGCAAGTAGAAGAAGAGACTGGCTATAATGTCCTGACAACTGGTATGGAAGTCTATACAAATGTCAACACTGATGCCCAAAAGAAACTCTGGGATATTTACAACACAGGAGACTATGTAGCTTATCCAGATGACGAAATGCAGGTTGCGTCCACCGTTATGGATGTGCAAACTGGTAAAGTCATTGCCCAGCTCGGTTCTCGTAACCAATCTACCAACGTATCCTTTGAGTACTAAAGCCAAGCTGTTGAAAACCAACCGCGACTTCGGTTCAACAATGAAGCCAATCACCGATTATGCTCCAGCTCTGGAAAATGAAGTCTATACTTCGACAGCTGCTCCTATCACGGATGCTCCATATAATTTCCCGTATTCCAGCACACCAGTCTACAACTGGGATAAGAAATACTATGGTGGAATGACGATTCAATACGCTATTCAGGAATCCCGTAACGTTCCTGCCGTGAAAACGCTGGAAGCCGTTGGTCTGGATGAATCCCTCAAGTTCCTAAATCGTATTGGGATTAACTATCCTGAAATGTTCTATGTTAATGCCTTTTTCAAGTAATACCAGCAAATCCGGCAACGAATACGGGTAAGCAGTGAAAAAATGGCTGCTGCCTATGCTGCTTTTTGCCAATGGCGGTACTTACTACTAAAACCTCAGTATGTCAATCGCGTCGTCTTCGGTGACGGAACGGAAGACCTTCTCCAACAATGGTTCAAGGCTATGAAGGAGACGACAGCCTACATGATGACCGATATGATGAAAACAGTCTTGCAGTCTGGTACAGGTACAAACGCTGCTATCTCTGGGGTTTATCAGGCCGGTAAGACTGGAACCTCCAACTATGCTGATGATGAATTAGCCAAACTGACCAAGCCTTACTACTACTCTAGCATTGTCACACCAGACGAGCTCTTCGTTGGTTACACGCCTAAGTATTCCATGGCTGTTTGGACTGGTTACTCCAATCGCTTGACTCCAATCCTTGATGATGGGGTTAAGGTTGCAACAGATGTCTACCGCGAAATGATGCTTTACCTAGCTCAAGATGGCTCTGCTTCAGAAGATTGGGAAATGCCAGATGGTCTCTACCGCAGTGGCTCTTATGTCTACCTCAACAGTGGTACTGGCTATAACCGTTACTACAATAACCAGCAGTACTATAACTATTCTAGCTATAGCAGTTACAGTACAGAAGCTAGCTCTGACACATCAGCTTCTAGTGAGCATTCTGGTGATTCAAACAATAACTCTTCTAGCCACAATGACTCCTCTTCCGGTAACGGTGGAGATGACTAGAGTGACGAAGATCAGAACACAAACTAAAAGAGTAAGAATGAAAAATTCTTACTCTTTTCTTATTCTCTCATCAAAGCTTACTTTGCCAAAGCACCCATGGGATCCCAGGGAGATAAGACAGTAGGCTCTGCTTCATATGCTGCTAATTCTGCGGCAGTCAGAAACTCCTTTCGGACGACGATTTGATAGGTATACTCATCCATCCAAGCGTCAGAGGCTACGAAATAGCCCTTGTTACCAACTTTTTCGCCCCATGAGTTTTCGACCTTCCATTTCTTAGCCTTGCCATTTTCATCCAAGTCCACTCCCGTCAAGACCATGGCGTGGGTCATGAGGCTTTCGCTATAGTCCAAGCGGCCAGCCTTGTCCTGAGTTATTTGAATATCCATGCTGGCAGTGAAATCGTGCATCCCCTCAGCCATAACACCAGCCTTACGATTGCTAGACTGACCAACATCCGAGCCAAACCAAACGGTCTCACCAGCCTGCATTTGAGCAATAGCCAGCTCTTTTAGTCGGTTCATTTCAACATTCAAATAACGAACCGGCTTACTTCCAACGACATTGCCCAACATCTCAACTGTATAGGACCGTCCATAAGGCTTGTCAGCAGTCGGTGCATTGATGATAGAGACATAGTCAGCTAGCTTGAGATCGACATATTTTTGATAGAAAGTCAGAGGTGTCAATCCGCTCTCGCTGTGGAAATGATTATCCTTATCTCGATAAGAAAAGTCAAACTGGCGAGGTGGCAAGCCTAAATTCATAGCTAGGAAGTTAAAGACTTCTTGGAGAAGTTCTTCTTTCTTGGCCTGAAGTTCTGACGATTCTGCCCCTTTCTCTCTTAATTCTCGTAAAATCTGCGCATCTTGACGCAGGAGTTTATTGAGAATCTGATTGAGTTCACGGCTATTGCTGGATGAGATAGACTCCGGGTAGACTGACTTGGGCACGACACCATATTTTTCAAAGAGGGAAACAACCATATCCCACTGACCGCCATCCTGCTGTGGCGTATCTAAGAGAAACTTGACCTTACGGCTGGTCAATTCTTGGTCAGCTGTCGCAATCACCTGCTCCAAGAACCAGTTGGATTTTTCATATTTATCCCAAAAGAAGGTATGAGCTTGAGATAGCTCAAAATCCTCCAGTTGGAAACCAGCAATCATCTTGTGGCGGAAGGTATTAAGAGCTGCAAACATCCAACAGCGTCCTGAAGCTTTCTGGTCACTGACCTTGTCCTTAGTGAGATCCAGTGAAAAGATAGGTGTATTTTCCACAGCGGCGCTTCGCTTCTATAAGGAAGCCAAAAGACCATTATGGCTGATGGCATTTTCCATTGCTGCAAATTTGGGATTGGCCTCATAAGCAGCATACAGCTTATCTGTAAAATCTTGTTCTAACGAATGCATAGAATCCTCCTTGTCATTATACATCTATTATAGAACTTTAAAAAAGGAGCGCAAGTAAAAAGGCTGGACAAAAGAGTCCTAGCCTTTTTCTAAATCGGATTTTAGGATTCCATAGACGGAAACATCTTTGACTTGTCCTTTATGAAATACAGCCTGACGGAAAGTGCCTTCGTAGCTCATGCCAGCTTTGGCCATAACACGCCCCGAAGCTGGATTGGCTGGTACAAATCTTGCTGTGACACGATTGAATCCTGCGTCTTGCAAGAGATAGATTAAAACAGCTTTCAACGCTTCTGTCATCAGCCCCTGTCCCCAATAGTCTTTACTTAAAATATAACCGACTTCGCAAACATTGACTGCCTCATCCATGTCCACCACACTAATATCACCAAGCACATGTTCAGGATTTTCTTTCAGGCAGATGGCCCACTTGTAAAAATCCATGTTTTGATAATTCTCAACCCAGCGAGCAATAGACTGTTGGGTGACTTCAGGACTCTCATGAGCATACCAGGTCACATGCAGCAAATTATCCGGACGAGAAGCCCAGTTGTCATACATAGCTTGAGCATCCGATTCCAGAAAAGGTCTTAGTAAAAGACGTTTGGTTTCAATGGACTGTGTACCTATCTTTTTCATAGCTTCCTCATTTCTTGGCTCGGACTAAAAAGATTCGATAGAGATTTTCACCTCCAAAATTCATCAAAAACTGTAATCGGCAAATGCCGTTTGTGCTGGCCTTTATGCCACCATGATTCGATAGTTTCTTGGGCTTGGGCTGAAACGGACTTGCCTTCGAGGTAGTCGTCAATTTCATTGTAAGTCACGCCCAGAGCGACTTCATCCGCAATCCCAGGCTTTTCTTCTTCCAAATCAGCCGTCGGCACCTTTTCATAGAGAGCCGGATCCGCTCCTAAGGCGGCCAAAAGCTGCTTACCTTGACGCTTATTGAGACGGTAAAGTGGTAAGATATCTGCTCCACCATCTCCAAACTTGGTGAAAAAGGCTGTGACATTTTCTGCTGCGTGATCAGTCCCAATGACAGCTCCGCTGTATGAACCGGCCAAAGCATACTGGGCAATCATACGGCTGCGCGCCTTGATATTGCCCTTGTTAAAATCAGAGACTTTGGCACCCGTTGCCTCGACAGCCTTTGTCATGGCATCAGCAGATTCCTTGATATTGACTGTCAAACTGACGTCGGCCTGGATAAAAGCCAGAGCTTTTTGCGCATCATCTTCATCTACCTGAACACCGTAAGGCAGACGAACAGCAATAAAGCGGTAGCTATTATCACCAGTCTCAGCCCGCATTTCCTCTACAGCCAGCTGAGCTAAGCGGCCAGCCAAGGTTGAGTCCTGACCACCAGAAATTCCCAAAACATAACTTTTCAAAAAAGGGTGCTTTTTCAGATAGGCCTTGAGAAAATCCACCGACTTGCGGATTTCTTCCTCCGGATCAATGATTGGTTTAACGCCCAGTTGAGCGATGATTTCCTCTTGTAGACTCATTTTTCTGCTCCTGTCTGGTAGGCTTTCTTGCGCATCTGGTCAATCAAGTCCATCTTATCCTGCCAGATATCTCTAGCCAAGTCAACTGGATAATCCTGTGGATTGAGAACCCGCTTGTACTCGTCCCAGAGTTTATCAAATTCCTTACGGGCATAGGCTTGAATCTCAGTCAGAGTCGGCTGTTCATAGACCAAATTTCCTTCTTGGAAAATGTTCACTAAAAGCGGTACAGCATCAAAATTTTTGACTGTTTTATTGATATAGGTATAGGTCGGATGGAACATTTCCAGCTCTTCCAAGCCATTGACATCAAGGCCATCATAGGTAATGTAGTCTCCCTCAGACTTCCCTTTTTCGCGACTGGTAATACGCCAAACCTGCTTCTTACCTGAGGGTAGAAACTTTTTCGGCATTATTGGACAGCTTGATGGTATTGCGCAATTTCCCCAGTCTCATCTTCAATAGCAACAATCTTATAAACTGCTCCTAAAGCCGGCTGATCATAAGCCGTAATCAACTTGGTACCCACGCCCCAAACATCAATCTTAGCTTTTTGCATTTTCAAGTTGAGAATGGTATTTTCATCCAAATCATTGGACGCATAAATCTTAGCATCAGGAAAGCCAGCTTCATCTAATTGCTGCCGAACCTTCTTAGAAATATAGGCAAGGTCTCCCCGAATCAATGCGGACTCCCAGAAACTTAATCTTGTCTCCTAGCTCACGCGCCACCCGAATGGCTGCGGAACACCTAGACGCAATGTATCGTAAGTATCTACTAGGAAAACACAGTTATGATGAGTCTCAGCGTAAGCTTTTAAAAGGCTTCATAATCATTTCCATAGACTTGAACGAGCATGGGCATGCGTTCCCAAGACTGGAATATCAAAGAGCTTGCCAGCCCGAACATTGCTGAGTGCATTCGCTCCGCCAATCACCGCAGCCCTGGTCACAAATAGCAGCATCCATTTCCTGGGCTCGACGCGTACCAAACTCCATCAGTGGCTCATCTTCGATAACAGAGCGGATACGGGCTGCCTTAGTGGCAATCAGCGTCTGAAAATTAACGATATTGAGCAGAGCAGTCTCAACCAGCTGACACTGAGCTAGAGGACCTTCCACCTGCACGATTTGCTCATTGGCAAAAACCAAATCACCTTCCTGAACAGACCTTACTGTCAGGCTCATCTTGAGATTTCGCAAATAATCCAAAAACTCTCCACGATAGCCCAAGGATTGCAAATAATCTAAATCGCTCTGGCTGAACGTCAGATTATTGAGATAGGAAATAATTCTTTCTAAGCCCGCAAAGACAGCGTAGCCGTTATTAAAAGGATTCTTACGGAAAAAAACTTCAAAAACTGCACGCTTGTTGTGAATATTTTGCTTGAAATAAACCTGCATCATGTTGATTTGGTACAAATCAGTGTGCAGAGTTAAACTATCATCTGGGTACATCTTCTTGCTCCTTTATGCTAGATACCTTATATTATATCATAATTCCAAAAAAGCTAAGCAAATCCTGTCAACTCACTTGAATAGACACACTTGCTTAGCTTATATTTTTATGCTTGCTCTGTAAGGTATTTGTAGGCTTCCTGACTGGCAATAGCACCATCGCCAACAGCCGTCGTAATCTGGCGCAGGTCTTTCTGGCGAACATCACCAACAGCGTAAATACCGGCTACTGACGTCTTCATCTGATGATCCGTCAGAATCCAGCCAGCCTCATCAGTGATGCCCAAGTCCGCAGCAAATTCACTAACTGGATCTAGGCCAACATAGATAAAGATACCGCCAAACTCTGCCTGACTAACCTCACCTGTCTTGACATTCTTGAAGGTTACGCCAGTCACTTTACGCTCATCACCATGGATACTTTCCACCACAGAATCCCAGACAAAGCGAATCTTTTCGTTGGCAAAGGCGCGATCCTGCAGCACTTTTTGTGCTCGCAACTCATCACGACGGTGAACAATGGTCACACTTTTTGCAAAGCGCGTCAGGAAAATAGCTTCCTCTACCGCCGAGTCGCCACCACCGACAACCAAAAGATCTTCATCACGGAAGAAGGTGCCGTCACAGACCGCACAGTAGAAACCCGCGGCTGTTGTAATCTTCCTCACCAGAGCCCCTAAATGCCGATGATTGGCACCAGAAGCAATGATGACTGTTTTAGCTTCAAAACGCTCATCTTCTGTGATGATTTCCTTGAAATCGCCTCGGTCTTCAATTTTCTCTACTAGGCCAAATAAATGTTCAACACCCAGGTTCTCCAGAGGTTCAAACATTTTCTCTGCTAGCTCAGGACCACTGATATTGGCATAGCCTGGATAGTTTTCAATGTCAGCAGTATTGTTCATCTGACCACCAGGAATACCACGCTCCAGCAGGGCAACTTTTAGGGTTACTGCGGGGCTGCATAGAGGGCAGCTGTCATGCCGGCAGGCCCAGCTCAATAATAATTGTATCGTACATAACTCTTCTTTCTCCTTGTTGTAACTAGAATTATTCTAACAACTTTTCTACAGTTTTACAAGCATTTAAGCTTTTAGGACAATGAGCAGGCCCAACGTCGCAAAAGACAGGACTGGAATCGTCATAATGACAATCAGAAGGACATCGTACAGATGGCTCTGACGCTCCTTGGCTGTCTTGTCCTTGCGGCGAATCATCCGAAGTCCAATCCATAAACCCGCAATGATCCCTACACCGACTGCTGTATAAAGCAGGCTCTCGATATAAAGTGCAAATATTTGATCTAACATGTCAACTCCTCAAAGGTCAATCAGCCTCATAGTGCAAAGAAAGGGAACAACTCCAAATCTAGCTGTCAGCAAAAACACCCACTAGACAAGAAAGCCTGCTCCACTGCATGCTGAGACTGAAAACAAACTCAGCTGGTCTAGCCAACTGAGCCTTCACTGTCTCTATTATATCAAATATAGGTCCGTTTGTAACTAGCAAAAAATTCCTTGGTTCTTTCTTCCTTTGGATGATGAATAATTTCATCTGGTGTCCCAGACTCTATGATTTTCCCCTTGTCCAAAAAGAGTACTCTATCCGCAACCTGAGCGACAAAGGACATATCATGACTGACCAGAATCATGGTTTGGCCAGACTTGGCTGCATCAGCGATTGATTTCTCTACTTCTCCGACCAACTCGGGATCCAAGGCTGAGGTCGGCTCGTCTAGTAAAAGAACATCTGGATTCATAGCCAAAGCCCTTGCTAAGGCTACCCGCTGCTTCTGACCGCCTGACAGATGTCTAGGATAATGATTTTCTCGGTCTGACAAGCCAACTTTTGCTAACTCTTCCTTGGCTATCTTAGTCGCTTCTTGGTCTGACAGTTTCTTAACTACCAGCAGACCTTCCTTGACATTTTCCAGAGCTGTCCGACGGGAAAAGAGGTTGAACTGCTGAAAAACCATGGCTAGCTTGCGGCGCAGTAGCAAAATCTCATCTTTGGAAATCCTTGAAAAATCAACTTTGAAACCGTCAATAGTAATTTTTCCGCTGTCTGGCTGTTCCAGATAGTTGAGACTGCGGAGAAAGGTTGACTTCCCAGCACCCGAAGAGCCAATCAAAGCTACCACTTCGCCTTTTTGAATGTCCAAACTGAGATCATCCAGAACCTTTTGACCTGAAAAAGTCTTGCTTAAATGTGAAATATTAATCATCAGATTCCTTCTCCTTCTGCTTGCTGAAGCGATTCAAATTTATCCGGCTGCTTGATATCCATCATCTTTTCAATCCAACGGCCAAGTTGCTCAATGAGAATATTGACTGCCCAATAAATCAGTGACACCGAAATAAAACGCTCAAAGTAACGGTAGTCTGCCCCTGCGATAGCCTGAGCCTTGGCAAAAATTTCCACTACACCAGCACTAAAGGCCAGAGAAGTCCCCTTGGTCAAGCCAATCAGGGAATTAATCAGACTAGGTGTCGCGACTACTGCTGCATTGGGGATAATGACACGCATATAAACCTGCTTGTTGGTCATCCCTAAGCTGCGAGCAGCCTCGATTTCTCCCGGATCCACGGACAAGATTGCAGCCCGGATAGTCTCACTGGCATAAGCCGCTTCGTTGAAAGCAAAGGCAACAATCGCAAAGACTGACGCTGGGATCTCGTTGATATTAAAGCTTGTGCCATACTTCTGATTGATGGCCTTGAGCAATAAAGGAATCCCAAAATAGGTCAGCATGAGCTGGACCAGCAGCGGTGTTCCTCTCAGAAAGCTGACAAAGAAAGCCTGAATCGGATACAGGACTTTAACCCGATTAATCTTGACGATAGCAAAAACCATGGCAAGCAGAATACCAAAGACTGCACCACCCGCTGTCAAAAGAAGGGTGATTGGCAGATTTTGCAAAATGCCGGGAATAGCCTCAAAAACAGCCCTTAAACTAAATAATTTACCATCTGGAATGAACTTGAGGAACTCCTCATACCAACCAGTTGTCAGAAGATAAGTTGTAACCACTATTATTACTTCCTTTTTCTTGATAATGAAATATTTTAACACAATTCTGGAACAAAACAAAGAATTTGCTTCGCTTTTACTATCTTTTAGCAGTCAAAACATGAGCAGCTAGTGCAAATCTCGTGTTCCTAAATATCAAATAAGCCACACTAAGCCCAATATAAAAATAGACTAGTTTCACTAGTCTCATCATATCTATCTCATAAAGACTAATATATTTTTCTTATCACAGCGATAAGAAAAAGTATATCACTAAAAGGTTTGGCGCTTTAGCCTTACGCTCTGCTCCGGCCACGTGCACGATTCTCTGCTCGCTTGGTCTTGCGGCGCTTTTCGTTAACAGCCCACTGGATTTTTTTCTTGTAGCCTGGTTTGATTTTTTTCTTTTTCTTCTTGACCAGCCCCAGCATTTCTGTGTCCAGCTTCTCCCGGCTCTTTTCCCGATTGGCTCGACGGTCTCGGTCATAGGTATCCTGAAACTCATCATCCTTTATCATCTTGGGAGTGAATTTGATCCCCATCTTTTCCAACTCTCGAATATCTGAGTCGTCACTCGGCTGGTAGAGAGTAATGGCTGTGCCGGGAAGACCATTACGGCCGGTCCGGCCTACCCGATGGACAAGAAAGACAAGTCCTGAGGAATGGCATCGTTGATAACATGGCTGACACCTTCGATATCAATTCCCCGCGCTGCCAAGTCAGTAGCAACAATATACTCAAAATCCAGATTCTTGACCTGATTCATGATGCGCTTGCGCTCCCGCGGAGCAATATCGCCATGAATTTTAGCAACTTTGAGCCCTTGAGCTGTCAGATAGCTGTGCAGTTCATCTGCCCTCGTCTTGGTATTGACGAAAATCATGGCCAGATAAGGCTGCAGAAGCTGACTGATTTGATAAATCTGAGCATTCTTGTCTCGTCCCTTGGTTGATAGGAGCCAGTTTTCAATGGTGTCCGCAATGACCGTCTTGGTCTTAATCTGCTCAATCACTGGATTAGATAGGTATTTTTTCAAAAAAGGCTGGAGCTTCTGCGGAATGGTCGCTGAAAAAACGAGAAACTGCAGGTCTTTTGGCAGCCGGCCTGCAATCTTATCAACCGTCGCCAAAAAGCCCATGTCCAGTGTCATATCTGCCTCGTCAACGACAAAGGTCTTGGCCTTGTGAATAGCCAAATCGCCAGACTCTACCAGGTCATAAATCCGCCCAGGGGTTGGAAATGACGATATGAGGGCTGACTAGACTCTAACTTCCCAATCTGACGAGCTTTGTCAGTCCCACCGACATAATTGGCCACCCGAATCTCTCTTTCAGAAAAACTAGCCAACTGACGAGCGGCCTGATAAATCTGCGCTGCTAGCTCCCGACTTGGGGCTGTAATAACAGCTTGCACGCTGTCTGCTTCCTCATCCAGCATTTGAAAGATCGGCAGCAAAAAATGTGGGTCTTCCCAGAGCCTGTCTTGGACTCCTCGACCAAATCCCGACCTGACAATACCACTGGAATCAGCTTCTCTTGGACTGGAGTCAGCTTCAACGAAGTTCAAATCCTGAGCGCTTCCTGAATATAATCTTTAAACTTAAATTCTGTAAATTTCATCTTGTCCTCTATTCTATTATCCTAACTATTATACCAAAAAATTGACCATCCTGCTTATCCTCAAATCTAAGAAGCAAAAAAGCGAGCCAGAGACTCGCTTCTTGCTATAGATATAAGATAGCTAGGGTCAAAAGACTGCCCACGATACCGATTCCCCAGAAGAAGAAATCGACCTTCCACTCGCTCCACTCCTTGCCGTGGCCAGTTAGGCCTCCCAGCTCAAAGTGGTGATGAACCGGGGTCATCCGGAAAATCCGCTTGCCGCCGGTCAGCTTGAAGTAAGTCACCTGCATCATGACCGAGGTCGTTTCAAACACATAGACGATACCAATCAAGAGCAGGGTTCACTCTTGGTGAAGGGAAATGGAGATAGCAGCCAGCATACCGCCCAAAAGCCAAGCTTCTACATCTCCCATGAAGATTTTAGCAGAGCTTATGGTTGAAAACAAAAGAAGCCTAGCAAGCCACCAATCATACTGATGATGACAATCAAAATATCAAAACGCTTCTGCTCAACAGCAATTACAGCATAGGCCACCAAGCTAATGACCACCGAGATACTGGCCAAACCATCAATTCCATCCGTCAGATTGACAGCATTGGAAAAGCCAATCAGCCAAAAAAGGACGAAAAAGACATAGAGGAAGCCTATCTGGACAGGAACGGTGAAGACATTCAGCTGGTCACCTGCACCGTGCTGATTATAAAAAAGTAAAAGACAACTCCGCCGACCAGCTGCAAAAAAACAGTTTCTGCTTGGGATTTTAGACCCTCGTTGATCTTACAGAAACACCTTGAGGAAGTCGTCCAAAAAGCCGACAACGCCATACAGGACCAAGATAAAAAGAATCATGATAAGGCCGTTGGACAGCTGATGAGAAAATAGACCGATAACAAAGCTGGCCAAAACAGATGTCAAGAGAAAGACTGTGCCACCCATGGTAGGTGTTCCGGCCTTGGCCTGATGCTGCTTGACATCTTCGTGCATCTGTTGGCCTGTGATACGAGCCTTATGGTAAAAACGAATAAAGGCAGGAATGCCGATGATAGTTAGGATAAAAGTTACGATTCCTGCAATAAGAGCAATAAGCATATTAGTCTCCCATTGTAATTGTTATTTTCTTGAGATTTTTCAGCGAAGTATTGGTCTTTTCGCTCTGCTTGACGACCTTGGAGCCCTCTCCTTTGAAAGTGACTTCAATGTCCTGCCACTTCGCAAAACGTTCGACATTGGCCTTGGTCCAGCCGTACATATCAGGCAGACTGTCTAAATCATCTGACAAGATCAAAACCTGCTGATTGGCCTTGAGATTTTTACCTTCTTTGACAGATACTTTTTTAATCTTGCCACCTGTTCCCAGCACAATTGGTTGGACGAGGTTACGGCGCAATTCATCTGCCAGACCGCCAGGACTGATTTGATGTTTCAGACCTAGTTGCTTGGTCAGATCTTCCAGTGATGGCATTTTATAGCTGGTTTCTTCAGTGACTGTTTCAAGAACTGGAGTCGCCTCTGTCGTCAGATTAAGACTGTCTTTGAGAGCGACCGCTTCTTCCAAGACCGGATTGACCACTTCCTGCCAGAATATCGGCTGGAATTTTTCCTCAGGCTGCTGAACTGTCACATACATGATAAATTCAGGATTTTCTGCCGGTGTCATGGCAACAACTGAATAGATATAGTCATTCTCACCCTCTAGATAACCATTTTCAGAAGCGATCTGAGCGGTCCCTGACTTGACAGCGACATTCTGACCGGCCACTTGAATGACGGGTTCTCCACCGACATTCAGGGTTCCTTTGTAGGGGTCTGTTCCGACCTGAACCATGTAATCCCGAGTGGTTTGAGCTGCTTTTTCTGAGACAGGATTTCCGATAATTTCCGTCGCAGTCTTACGAGCCGTATTGGTTTTTGGATCATGGATGGCATTGATAAACTTAGGCTCTACCATGACACCGTCATTGGCAACGGACGAGAAGGCACGCAGCATCTGCACCTGGGTCACACCAATCCCTTGACCGAAGGAACTCATGGCAATCGTAACATAGTTATCACCTGGCAAGGAGCCATAGGTTTCATTCCCCATCCCAAAGCGGGTCGGCAGACCAAACTTAAACTTACTCAAGTAGTCCAGCCACTTGTCATTGCCCATCTTCTGCTCCAGAATGGTCATACCGACGTTACTGGAATAGGTAAATCCTTGGGCAAAGGTCAGGGTTTCCCCTTCTGAAATCCCCATGTTGACATTCCAGTCCCGAATGGTCGCATCCATGACCTTGTACTCTCTGCTGTCATAGGTATCGTTAGATTAAAGCTACCATTATCAATAGCTGAAGCCAGAGTCATGACCTTCATGGTAGATCCAGGCTCGTACTGGCCTTGATAGAGCATGGTGTTCCAGTTGCCCAGATTTTTCTCATTCAAGCCTTCCTTGGTATCTGCATTATAGGTCGGCCTTTGAGAGGTAGCTAGGATTTCGCCAGTTTTGGCACTGACCAAGGTCGCATTGACAAACTTACCTTTGACTTTTTCCTGAAAGGCGTTCATCCGCGTTTCTAGGTAGGTTTGCAAATCAGCTGACAGTGTTGTATAGACGTCCTTGCCATCCTCTGCCTGTACAGAGACCTTTTCTGACCCAGGAACAACATTACCATTCCGGTCTTTTTCATAGGTCACAATCCCATTCTGACCAGCAAGAATCCTATCCAGTGCCTGCTCCATACCAGAAGTCCCTTTCAGCGTCTTATTGCCTTCCTTATCCTCCTGCAGCTGGGCAAGACCGATAAACTGGGAGGCAAATACTCCGTTACTATAACTGCGGTTGGGACTAGTAGTAAAGTCAATTCCTTCAATACCAGCAGCTTCAAAGGCTTCCCGCATGGCATTCATATTACTGTAGGTAATGCCATTGCCCTGTGCCCCAAAAGAAACTTGCTTGAGATTTTTCTGCGACAGCTGGGTTTTGACGTAGTCCTTATCCAGTTCTAGGTATTGATTGAAAATCTCTGCCACCTTATCGTACTGGGATTCTTCTACATAGAGAATCTTGCCGGTAGCTGACTTGTAGCTCTTGTCAATAATGGCATAGACATTATAAGTCGTGGCATCCTCAGCAATAGGAACACCATTTCGGTCATAGATTGTTCCCCGCCGGGCAGCGACTGTAACCGTCTTTTGATGGACTACTTCTGCACACCCTTTGATAAATTAACACCGAACTTCTGGTCTGTCCCGATAATAATAGCAAAATTAATCAAGAAAACGAAAAAGAGAAAGATAGCTAAGATACTCATGCTCTTTCCCACTTGCCTCCGATTGTATTCAGGGGTTTGCCTATTTTTCAGGGCGTATTTTTTAATTCTTTCAAAAATTCTATTCTTCATCCGTTGAACTCACTGTTTTACGATTTCCCTTCTGGAGTTTCATATCCTGAGAGCTGGCTAACTGGGACAACCTTTCATAGCGGGTCAGTTCATTGACTTCCTGCTTGATGTCGGCCAGCTCTGTCTGCTCTGCTTCGATCTGTGTATTGACTTCCGTCAAATCCCGATCCACCTGCAATAGCTTGGTCTGCATAAAGACGATGCTGACCGCTAAAATAATGGCAGTTAAAACGATAGATCCGTAAAAGGCCTTCTCAACTCGGGAAAATTTTCTCATCTGATCTTGAAGCGGGTTTGGTCTTTTTTCTGACATTTCTTCCTCACTTGTGTATCTTACGGGCCACGCGCAGTTTGGCGGAATGAGCCCGGTTATTGCTTCTAATTCTTCTTTGCTTGGTAAAATTGGTTTGCGGCTGACCAGCTCCAGCTTAGGCTGCAGTTCATCAGGTATAAAGGGCAAGCCTTTGGGAACATCCACTGTCGACGCCTCCTTGAAAAGCTGCTTGGTCAGACGGTCTTCCAGCGAATGAAAAGTAATGACCGCAATCCGGCCGTCCACCGCTAGCAGATCAATGGCCTGCTGAATAGACTCATCCGCTGCGCCCAGTTCATCATTGACCTCAATCCGAATGGCCTGAAAAATCTGCTTGGCTGGATGGCCTTTCTTCTTCAGTTCCTTAGCTGGCTTGGCCGACTTGATAATTTCAGCCAGTTCTGTCGTTGTTTCAATAGGCTTGATACTTCTAGCCTGCTCAATCTTGCGAGCAATCTGCTTAGAAAACTTGTCTTCGCCGTATTTAAAAAAGATTCGTACTAAATCCTGATAACTATAATGATTGACAACCTCAAAAGCTGTCAAGGCTGCCTCGCGGTTCATGCGCATATCCAAAGGCGCATCCTGTTTATAGGAAAAACCACGCTCACGCTGATCCAGCTGAGGACTGGAAACGCCTAAGTCATAACAAATCCCATCAATTTCTTCTACACCGGCTTCTTGCAAACGGCTCTTGAGGTGGCGGAAATTGTCCTTGATAAAGGTCACCATCCCCCGCTCTACATAAGGAGCCAAACGCTTTTTAGCATTGTCAATAGCCGTCTGGTCCTGATCAAAGGCATAGAGATGCCCTTCGTCTCCGAGCTGGCTCAAAAGATATTCGCTGTGACCAGCACCCCCAAGGGTCGCATCGACATAGATGCCATCAGGCTTAACCGCCAACTGGTCAACCGTTTCATGAAGAAGAACCGTAATGTGATGAAATTCGTTTGTCATATCCTACTTATTATATCACATTCAAAAAAAATTCAAAAGAAAAAGTAAGCGGATGAAATCCTTTTTAAAACTTTTTGTCATATATACTTGACACTTTTTCCAAAAAGTATTATACTAGCATAAAATAAAAGTCAAATATAACTGACAAACTTACTAAAAGTTATCAGTTATAGCATTAGAAAGGAAGGGTGTAATGAATCGTGTCAAAGAATTTCGAAAAGAAAAAAAGATGTCTCAGCTAGAGTTGGCTAAGTCTATCGGGGTATCGCGGCAAACTATCAATATGATCGAAAATAACAAATACAACCCCACCCTCGAGCTCTGTATCAATCTGGCTAGAGCGCTGGATACTGACCTCAACGCCCTCTTTTGGGAGCCCCAGCTGACAGATGAAGATTCAGAGGACTAAGAATTTTTCCCTGTAGCAAATTTCATACCTAAAGAAAGGACTTAAACATGAAAAAAGAAACATTCTCATACAAGATGATTAAACGATTTTACGGCATTACCGGACCTTTGGACGAGCAAAAGCGCCAACAGGCTGAGCGTCTAGGAAATATAGGCTTTATCTGGCTTTTCTTGATTTTGCAAGTTGGTAATTTCCTAGCTTTCATGCTAGCCGATATCTATCCAGGCTTAGATGCTCGAATTTACCCCATTATTATAGAGCTTCTTACCTTTATAATAGCTGGTATCATTTACTTCAGGTCTGAGAAGGAGCACCTGGCAGATTTGGATTTGGAACTCATGAGTGAAAAAGAAAAGCGCAAGCTTCAATATCCTGGTCTTAAGATTGCTCTCTTCGTTGGGTTGACTTTCCATCCTATCTTTAGCCTTATAGAAGCAGTCACTCTCAAGCAAGACTTTTTCACTCTCTTTTTACAAGCTGATCGAATCCTGAAAACAGCCTTGGTCGCTAGCATTTTAGGTGTTTTTATCAGTTTTTACTTCAAATCACGCAAACACCATACTGAACAGAGCGAATAACCCCTTGACTTAAGCTAGAAAGGACTCAAACATGAAAAAAGAAACATTCTCAGACAAGATGATCAAACGATTTTACGGTATTACTGGACCTCTGGACGAGCAAAAACGCCAACAGGCTGAGCATCTAGGAAATATAGGCTTTATCTGGCTTTTCTTTATTCTGATTTTTGGCAATGCCATCGCCTTTCCCCCTAGCCTTTCGCTGGCCCAAAATTATCGCTGTTGCCTATCCAATCCTGCTGGAAATCCTTATCCTCGGCTTCTGTGTCTATATAGTCATTCAAGCACGGCGCAAAGGAATTGATGACCTAGAGCTAGGACTTCAGGATGAAAAAGAAGAAAAAGCTATGAAACATGCTGGTCTCAAAGCAGGTTTCTCCTATTGGCTGCTCTTTTACCCTCTCTTTGGCATCATGATAGCTGTCATGGAAAAGAAAGATATCCTACAAGTTCTGCTTCAGCCTAAACTCATTATAACTGGATTAGCTGCAGGCCTTGGATTTGGACTGATTATGCATTTCATTGCCAAAGGAAAGATTCGTCAAGCACAAAAAAAGGAGGAAGAAGACCTATGAGACTTAATCTCAAAGAAAAAATGGATCTAGGGATTCTGTCCCTCATTATCGCTATCGCTGCTTACTTCTTTTTCCGTATCACGGAGCCTTGGATTTTCTGGCTGGATGTAGCAATCATTGTTAGCTGCACCTATATGGCTCTCCGCATTTTGAAAAAACGTAAACAAGAATAAAAGAACCCCTCGACAGGAACTTTCTAGCTTCCTAGCGAGGGATTTTTTATATTTACTTAAGACTCTGGGTCATCCAGACTGCGGCCATGAAGACCTTTCTCGCGCTGAACTTGACGCAACTTCTCAGGTGTCACATCATTGCCTTCCTCGTCAACAATCTTAATACCTTCGATGTGATGGCGAACAGAGCGACGGTAACCTTCGATATACTCTTCACGAAGCTTGGCCTGCTCTACCTTTTCTTCACCAGTCAGACCGACGGTTTTTTTCTTCTTTTTAGCCAGTTCATTAATACGGGCAATTTTTTTAGGATCCATGCTTCTACCTCTCTTACCTTTATTTCGTATTAATCTGATTAAACTGGGCCAGCTGTCCCGCCTTAGCCGTCAATGAAGCTAGGAGAGCCAGGCGATTGTTACGCACAGCCTCATCTTCTGCCATGACCATGGTATGGTCAAAGAAAACATCGATAACTGGACTGAGGGCAAAGAGTTGGTCCAGATTGGCAGCTAAGTCAGATGTCAGCTCTACTGCTTCAATGGCCGCAGCCAAGTCTTTTTCCTCTTGATTTTCAAAGAGTGCTGGATTGACAGCTGTCTGCCCTTGGGCTTTCTCAGCTAGATTAAAGACCCGAGACAGGCTTTCCACTGCTGACTTGAAGTTGGCTTCCTGAGCTTTTTCTGCTAGAAGCGCAGCTGTTTCTACCAAATCGCGTACGACAAAGTTAGTGCTTTGAAGAACAGCTGTCACGATATCTTTCGGAATATTGCGATCCATCATCTTCTCAACGCGGGCACGGAAGAAGTCCAGCACCGCCTCTTGATTGTCATAGCTTAGGCTATCAAACTTGAGTTCGTAAAGTCGACCAAGAAGCTGAGCCAAGTCGATGTTCCAGCCAAACTTATCCAAGATACGCACAACACCTTGAGTCGCACGGCGCAGTGCATACGGATCATTGGAACCACTCGGAATCAAGCCAACTGAGAAGAAGGACAGAATGGTATCCAGCTTATCAGCCAGAGCCAAGACTGCTCCGACCTTGGTGTCAGGCAATTCGCCATCGGCTGATGTCGGCATATAGTGCTCCCGAATGGCAGCTGCCACCGCAGCATTCTCACCAGCCAGAAGAGCATACTTCTCGCCCATGATCCCTTGCAGCTCATCAAACTCCCCAACCATGCCAGTCAGCAAATCAAACTTATAAATAGCCGCTGCACGAGCCAAGTCAGCTGTCTCATCCGCATCCAATCCTGCCTCTTGTGCCAAGAGAGCAGCAATCTTGCCAGTCCGCTCCATGTGTTCTGCCAGAGAGCCAATCTTTTCGTGGAAGGTCACATTGCTCAGCTTTTCAACCAGGTCGGCAATAGCCAGCTTTTGGTCTTCCCGCCAGAAGAATTCCCCATCTTCCAAACGAGCCACCAAGACTTTCTCATTCCCTTTGATGACATTTTCCAGATGCTCTGCATTCCCATTGCGGACAGAGATGAAGTGCGGTAAAAGTTTGCCTTCAGCATCACGTACAACAAAATAACGCTGGTGCTCTTTCATGGAAGTCACCAAGACTTCCTCAGGCACCTCTAAATATTTAGCATCAAAATTACCCAAGAAAGCAGTTGGATATTCTACCAGATTCAAGACTTCATTGAGCAAGTCTTCATCAATCTCGATAGAAACCCCGTGCTCCTCTTCAAGTGCTCGAATCTGCTCGACAATCATATCTCCCCGCTCAAGAGGACTGGCAATGACAAACTGAGCCCGTAGGTCATCTTCATAAGAATCTGCTGAAGCAATCTCCGTTTCTTGCCCCAAGAAACGGTGTCCACGGCTGGTACGGCCACTCTTGATGTCCAAGAAATCCAAATCAAAGGCCTGCTCATCTAAGAGTACAGTCAAGGTGTGGACCGGGCGGATGTATTCAAAGGTGTTGTTGGCCCAGTGCATGCTGACAGGGAAGGTAAGGGCTTGCAAAACTTCCGTCACTGCTGGGATGATCTCCTCTACCGGACGACCGACCTCTTCCTTGGTCACATAGACGTATTCCTCCCCCTTGATTTCGCGGAAAGTAATGTCCTCAACCGTCAAGCCCTTGCCACGGACAAAGCCTTCGGCAGCCTTGGTAAAGTTGCCATCTGCGTCCAGAGCAATTTTCTTAGAAGGGCCTTTAAAATCTTCTGTCAGATCAGACTGCTTGTCCGCCAAGCCAACCACGCGCACCGCCAGACGACGCGGTGTGGAGAACATTTCAATTTTCTCAAAGGTCAGACGATGGTCTGTCAGGAAGGCTCCCATCTTGTCGCGCAGCTGCTTCATGCTCGGTGTCACGACATAGGCTGGCATTTCCTCCAAGCCTAGTTCAACTAATAAATTTTTTACCATGATTATTCTCCCTCCTCTGCCAAGAGTTTCTCGCGAGTCTCTGCATCCAAAAGTGGATAGCCCAGACGCTTGCGCTCAGCCACAAAGGTCTTGGCCACAACACGTGCCAGATTACGAATACGGGCAATATAACCAGCCCGTTCTGTCACAGATACGGCTCCACGCGCATCCAAGAGGTTAAAGGTATGCGAGCATTTGAGAACATAGTCATAGGCCGGGTGCACCAGATGCTCGTCCAGACAGCGCTTAGCTTCCGCTTCAAACTTCTCAAAATTCCCCAAGAGCAAGTCTTGGTCGCTGACCTCAAAACTGTACTTAGAATGCTCATACTCAGGATGAGTGAAAATTTCACCGTACTTAACACCATCAGCCCACTCAATGTCATAGACAGAGTCCACTTCCTGGATATAAAGAAGCCAGACGCTCCAGACCATAAGTCACCTCAGCAGTCACCGGCTGAGTTGGCAGACCTCCGACCTGCTGGAAGTATGTGAACTGAGTGATTTCCATACCATCCAGCCAGACTTCCCAACCCAGACCAGCCGAGCCAGTTGACGGATTTTCCCAGTTATCCTCGACAAAGCGGATGTCGTGCTCCAGCGGATTGATACCCAAGAGCTCCAAAGACTGCAAGTAAAGTTCTTGGATATTGCTTGGAGATGGCTTCATAACCACTTGAAATTGATGGTGCTGATAAAGACGGTTCGGATTTTCACCATAACGACCATCTGCTGGCCGGCGAGACGGCTCTACATAAGCCGCATTCCAAGGCTCTGGTCCAATAGCACGAAGGAAGGTATAGGGACTCATGGTTCCCGCACCCTTTTCATTATCATAAGCCTGCATGAGCATACAGCCCTGGTCATTCCAGAATTGCTGTAAAGTCAAGATAATTTCTTGAAATGTTAATTTCTTAGACATTTGTTACTCCTTTAGTTTGTTTTTAGCACTAGGTCTCTCCTCTGTTCTGTTTGAACAAGCAAAAGAACCACATCCGACAATCCTAGGCTTTTCAACCTAGGGGCGTCAAGACGCGGTTCCACCCTAATTTATTACTTCATTACTTTAAAAAATTTTAACCGAAAGCGCCATCTCTATTTTAAAACCATCTGGCTTGCACCGCCCCAGACTCGCTAGTAAGTTATTTCATAAAGACTTCTCTCGTAAACTTAATTCTAACAGAAAAAAATATGAATTTGTAAAAATTATTTTTTTCGACTACAATATACGAATTATAGAAATTATTCTGAAACTCTATAGAAAAATAGATTGTGACTCACGATCACTACTTAAATTTTGTCCTGAAATAATTCTGTCTCTATTTATATCTGATTTATCATCATGATATCCATAGTAGGCCTCTTCAATTGATGTTCCTGCCGCAAAGTATCCGACAAACACCCTCCTGCTCCATAAGACTTACCACCACCTCGTAGTGTATATACATTTTCAAGTTTAGAAGTTCCAACAAAGCCATCTAGGCTAACTTGACCATTTGAATCTATTCTCAGAGTATTCCCATTCGCATTTCTCCATGTACCTACTATTGCGGCATAGCTTTCTTTTGGAAGTGGGCTTCCATTTGATTCAGATGATGATGAGGTATTTGTTGATTCTTTCACTTCTCTAGATTCTAGAGAAGATGAGGACTCCGACTGAGAAGCGGCTAACCTATCGTCACTAGTTGATGTGGATGAGACTGAATTACTAGAGTCTGATCTAGTCAGATGCTTACTAGACGAAGAATGACTTCGTTCATTACTCTTAGGTCTAGCACTTTCTGCAATTTTTTCAGCCTCTTTGCTAGTTTCAGGCTGTTTACTCAGAAATAAAAAAACGACACAATTCCAATTACCAATAAGAACAATATTCCAATCGTTAAGTACAGAGGATTCTTAAAAAACAGATTTACTTTTTCCTTCTCTTTTTTTGGGGGAATTATTCTGTGAATTCAACACAGGAATAATAATATCATCTTTTTGAAAAAAAGTTCTATACTGTCTCCAATTTCAGGAATGAAATCAAAATTTTTCGAATGGAATAATTTTTAAATTATTCCGTTCATCCCTCAAGATAAACTTTTTTTATCCTTAACCTTTAACACTTTATACATTTTTTTATCTCCACAAGATTATAGTTTCTAGTTCACAATATCTTTTTCTAACTTTACAGAGATATTGATTTTCGTTATTTCTTCATAGTCATCATTCGTTACTTTCAAAATGATATTAATCACCTTGCCAGCCTTAAGCAGTCCCTCACTATCATTTATATCTCCGTCTACAAATTGGCCTGGCTGTAATTCCTCACGAAGATCAAGTGAATACTCATTTATTTTTTTGTCCTTCCACGTCAATTGATTCTGGACGAACTCTCACTTTTTGACTACTATTATTATAAAAACGCAAAGTTCCGTTTTTGATTTGCTCAATTTTCAATCCATCTGAGTTATAAAGTTCTTTAGTAATAAAATTTTCTTCCGTTTCCTCAGTATCGACTTCATATATTAAACCTTGCATATAAGGTAATGTCACAGAGCTATGGAAAAATAGTCTCGTATGTTGTTCTGCCGATAGCCAAACCATAAATAGTAACGATATCATCTTCCGCAATGACATTATCATAATCTTTTTTTGTCAATTTCAACATAGACAATTTTTGCTATGATCATTGTCTTTCGCAACACGTAAAATATATGAACTATCTTCTTCACTCTCTTGAATTACTGTTCCAGATATTTTTGACTTTTGTATACTCTTCAAGCTGGTCATGATTCCATTTATCATAATCTACTTCTTGATAGTTAGTTTTTATCAGTATCTTTTTCAACATTCAATCTACTTAGCATATCCACAACACTATTTGATCCCTCACTAGAATTATTAAAAAAATAATAAATAAGCCAACTACAAAGACTATAAAAAGGACTACAGAGAGCACAATCCATCCCACTCTATGACTTTAACTGAATCATTTCGCCTCCTGAATGTTGAATTGGTGACTGGAATAATTAAAGAACCTTCATCGCTTTGATAATAATCTACCATATCACCGATTTTCAATTCATCATAAGACAAATCATCTTTTGGTACAATTGTAAAACTTCCCTGTTCATCCCTAAGTAAATTTTTATCTTCAGTTATTCTGATTACCTTAAAACTCATTTCTTTTTCCTTTTTAATCTCCCTTTTTGTTAAAAGTGTTTTTATACAAAATAGCTCTCCTCAGTTTTATTATATCACACTATATTTCGTTTTTTTGACTACATAGTACTATAAAAATTTATTGTTTGGATTGAGTAAAAAAATATAAACTCCCTGTCAAACTCTTCCTGCTTGAATAAATTATAATCAGGAGCATTTTTAGCATTATAAAAAAATCCCTCAAGTTTCAACTTAAGGGATTTTAACTGACTTGAAAACCAATTAAGCTTGTCTAGGCTTTTTCGGTTTTACTACTCTTGGCTTTCTGCCATCAAGTTTTCTCTTGGCTGCTCTGAGGTTGGCAATGGCTTCTTTGACATCTTCCTGGCTGGCACCTGGATTGGCCAAAACTTCCTTAGCCTGTGCATAAGCCTCTAGATAAGCCGCCTTAACCGGGTCAGTCGCATAGATAAACTTATTGCTGATAGCTTGGTAATGCACCTCATCATCGACTAGCTTCTTGAGATTGGTAAAGTTAGTCGCCTTACCATCCAGCTTCTTCTCTGCTGTAGTCAGCTGAGCTAGGGCAGTATCGATTTGCTCCTGTGTCACCTTATCCTGCACCAAGAGCAGAGCCACTGCTTGGAAGGCCTTGTCATAAGCTCGGCGAGTTCTATCCTTAGCATTGGCATAAGCACCTGTCTTAGTGGTAGCTGCATAAGCCTCCACAGCCGCTTTAACCGCAGCAATATCAGAGTCCTTGCCGTCTAGATTAGTAGATGCTGTTTCTAGTTTTGCTCTTACGGCATCAACTTGCGCTTGAGTCAGTTTACTTGTCAAAGCTTCCTTGGCTGCCTGATATGCTTGGTCGTAGGCTGTGCGCTTCGCTGCAGAAGCATTGTAATACTGAGCAGTGCCGACCAGACTAGACTGCTGATTAACAGCTGCCAGCAAGCCAGACTTGACGATAACTCCTAACTTCAGCAGATTATTCTTTCCTTCTTTTACCTCGACAGTCGGCTCATTTTCCCAGAGCTCATAGCCAGTCGGCAGGTTAACAAAGACTGAGTAGAATCCAGCTGCTACGGATCTTCCGAAAGCATGCTTGCCAAACAGTTCTGCTGGAAGCGTATAGGCATCGCCATTATTATTCTTGAGAACCACTTGGGTATTCTTCGGAACAGCTTGATCAAAGGCAACGCTGACCGGTGCAAAGACCAGCTTTCTTGACTAGAAACTCAATCGTCTTAAAGCTATCTTGGGCTGTAAGCTCAAACTCCTGAGTCAGATCGCTGTAGAAACGAAGCCCATCCTTATCATAAGTAAAGATCTCTGCTGTATAGCGGCCAAATGGCAGAGCGTTGATTTGCTTACCCTTGTCCAGTTCGACATACTTGCCCTTGCTGTCCTTGATTCGATAGACAAAGGTCGACGATACATCTTGATGCGTATTAGCATCTACCAGAGCGACACGGATACGACCATCATTTTCAGCACTGACCAGTTCTGACAGAGCTATGGCATCACGGTTGCCCGCATAGTCCTCTACCACATAGAAAATCTTGGACTTGTCCACTCCTTTTGGCAAGGTATAGCTGCCATCCGCATTGGCTGAGATGTAAACCCGACGCTCGTAATCACGCTCAATGCCAAAATCATCCACTGCTTTATAGGTCTCTTTCCCTTTTTCATCTGCTTGCAGATAGAAGACCTGTTCTCTCAAATACCGCCGTTACCGACATCTTTTGGCTTGCGAGCCGTAAAGGTTTCCGCACCATCCTTGGTACTGATATAGCCTGAGCTAATCAAAGGCTTCTGCGTATCGATCTGCAGGTTAAAGCTAATCTGCTGCTCTTTAGCACCTGGTACATCTGGAGTATAGCGAACCACATAGGTATAGAGGCCGTCCTCTAGCTTATCTCCCTTGCTGTCACGGCCATCCCAGTATGTATCTTCTAGTAGATAGGACTTAGGATTGTCTGACTGACCACTATAATAGTTCTTGCGGCCTTCTCTAATCGTGCTGCTCTGCCAGATTGGGAAGCGATAGTCCTTATCATCTGCCGTATAGACACTAGCTGTCAGATTATTGATATTGCGATAGAGAACTGTCCGATACTGGATGCTGTCCTGTTTACCATCTCCATTAGTGAGAAGGCCAGGCGAATCTTTCCATCCGCCCCTAGCTGCAGCACATGCTTACCATCCGCATTTTCTGCAGTTCCCAGTACAATTGAGCTACGAGCAGCTGTTCGACCGGTAGAGTAGAGTGTATCATTTGACTCTGTCACAAGCGAAGAGACATTGTCATCAGACAGGATACTCTTATCCTCTGGCACTGGGTAATAGAATCCTGACTTGCCTTCTTGGACCAGATCATAGATTGGTCTTTCTACAGCTGGCAGATCTTGGAATTGCCCACGGAAGCCCATAAATGGCAGACTAACCACATCGCCGTCATCTGCTGGATCTACAAAGCGGACAAAACCTTCTAGGAAGTAACCGTTCGGCATCTGCTTAAGCAGCTCTTCCGTAAACTTAGCAGTATTTACCTTGACCGTCACTTTTTGGCTGCTGTGAGCCTTGACCGTAACTTCTGGCCAAACCGTTTCAGTTAGTTTGCGCGGTGTCAGAGTAAAGTAGCCATCCTTGACCGCATCCGTATTAGTATTGACAATCATCTTCAGTGTCCGGTCCTTATCCGTGATATTATGAACCGTAACATCAAAGGTGAAGCTGTCTTGGACATTACCCAAGGAAACGCTAGGATATTGGTTATCACCTGTCACATAGAGGCCAGTAGAAATAGCCGCTGCCGTATCCACGATACCAGCACCCTGCTGACGCGGAGAAGTATGGACACCTGTTTCCTTGTTGACGTGCAGCTTAGCCGTAGACATGATGAGAGCTTTGACCAGATCTGCATTCTGGGCAGGTGTTAAGTCTGGATAATGCTGAAGGAGATATTCCTTGACCAGAGCCGCCACACCAGCCACATGAGGTGTAGCCATACTGGTTCCCCTTCATAGAGCCATAGGTATTGTCATTAAGCGAAGAGTAGATATCGCCACCTGGTGCGGTCACATCTGGCTTGAGCAAGCCATCTGTCGTTACACCCCAACTAGAGAAGTCAGACAGACTACCAGCTCCTGGATGCGGCCGATTTACCTTAAGACCATTAAAGACTACCTTGTAATGACCAGCTGCCAAAGCCTCTCCATATTCCTTACTGATAAAGGCTGACGGAACCTTTTTAGATTCACTGTCTAGGCTCATCGTTAGGTTAGCTCCGTCGACATTATTGTAGATCAGAGCACCAACGGCACCATGGCTGATAGCATTTCTAACCTTTTCAGCAAAGGTAAAGGAACCACGCTGGATAAGGGCCAGCTTACCTGTCAGATCCTTACCAGCAAAGTCCTCTTCACGGCCAAGACCAACATGGACATACTCATATTCTTTGCCCTTCTCAAAGGTTGCATTTGTCTCACCCATGGAGTAGCTGAAATGACCGTTCAAAAGCTTATCGTTCTTTTCCAGACCACGCACTTCCATGACTTCCTCTGTCAGGACAGTATTATTGACAGAGGCGACTGAGATAGAGCTTTCTGCTGTTGAAGGACTGCCAACTAGACCATAGTCTGGATTTTCAACCAGCGGTTTAGAGTATTCACTTCCGAAGGTGTTATCATTACCCGCCGCAATGATCACGCTCACTCCCTTAGCCCGAGCGCGCTCAATAGCCGCCTGCAGACTAGGGCTGACATCAACCGTTGAACCTGTTGCTGAACCTAGACTCATATTGATGGTATCAGCTCCCAAAGCTACTGCATCATCAATGGCTTTGATATAGATAGCGTCGCTTGTTGTGCGTTGACGGTCTGAGAAGACCCGCATAAACATAACTTGTGCTTCTGGTGCAACACCATAGACATACTCATTATTAGGCGCTTTCTTGTTGGGATTTCCCGCTGTAATCCCTGTTACGTGCATACCATGTGAGTAACTGTTCTTTTCCTTGATATTGTCATCACCGTCAATATAGTTATAGGCATAGACAACCTTGCTGTTGTACCACTTCCCGTAGTCAATACCGGCCTTTTTCTTAGCCTCTTCCAGAGCTGCCTCTGTCTGATACTTAGCCTTTGACGGGTCAGAGATCTTCAGAACCTCATGATGGACATCCAGACCTGAGTCGATAATGGCTACCACACGGCCTTGACCTTTATAACCCTGTGACCAGGTCTGAGGGGACCTTGATAATCTCATTGGTACTGATGCTGCTTGGCTTAGCACCTTGAGAAGCGGCAGGCTCTGCTACTGCATCAGGTTTAGATGCCGGCTTGTCTGAGTTTGCGGCTGCCGAAGACTCTGCAGTTGGACTAGCTGGAGCTATTGTCTTGGTCTCTGTGGCAGATGGCTGAGTTACCTTCTCAGCACTTGAAGAAGCCTCTTCCGATGAAGAAGTCGCTCCTTTCTCTACAGGAGCTGCAGCTGCTTCCTTAGCCTCTGCCGTAGAAGGCTGGCTCGCCTGATCTGTACTTGAAGCTACCGATTCAGAAGAAGCTGGTGCTGCTTTCTCCACAGCAGCTGGAGTTACCGGCTGACTCTCAGGTGTAGCTGCTTGAGAAGCGGACTCAGTCGCTGATACCACAGCGGCAGTCGGCTGACCTTGCCCTGACGAACTAACTGTCGCCTGCTCATCCGCCTGAGCCTGTCCAGCACCAAAAACCAGAGCAGTTCCCAGCAGAACAGAAGCCAAACCGAACTTGTATTTACGGAGTGAAAAACGTTGTCTTTGCATAGAAGTCTCCTTACTTTATTTATAAACCATATTATAATAAAAATTTTCTGACAATTCATACACATATAACAAATGTAACAAAAATGTAATAATGGCGAACATTATAGTCAAAAAAACGGCTATATAATAAAGTTTCAAGCATCTATTTATTTGAAATATAGAACAAATACATGTTAAAATCCGGAAATAAAAAAAACCAATCAGAACTAGCGCAGAATGGACCAGTTTGATTGGTTTGTTATAGGAACTTTATGAAATATTATTTCTCATTTATAAATAAGCAAACGGACTACTTCTTGAAATAAGATTCTCATAAAATCAAAAATTCTCAAGAAACAAAGTAATAGTTCTCTTTTAATTCTCTAAATTGCTCATATCCAAGGTACTGCTCCTTCTGCAAGCGTCCTAAAACAATACTAGGGTGAATATCTATTTCCTCAGCAAAGCGTATGACATCTGACTTATCGAAATTACCTTTTTTAACAAAAGATTGATAGGCTTCAGGGCTAATCAAAAGATCTTTTGCAAACTGGTCTGCCTGCTCCTCGGAACGAAGGTATGACTCACTATTTCCAGCATCAGATGAAAAATCATTTTCCAGAATATGTCCTATCTCATGAAAAAGTGAGAACCAGAAAATATCGGATGCTTTGTTTCTATCCGTGAGTAAAAGCAAGGCACTACCATTACTGAATTTTTTAGTTGCACCATTCAGATTGGCATTTGGCAAAGCAGGAAGGCCAACTAGGACAACACCACAGTCTAATAAGATATCGTACAAGCGTTGAGGAAAAGCTTCTGGGTCCTGTCTGGTCAACTCTCTCAAGGCAGGCAAGCTTTTCTCTAACTTTTTGCGATTGAGCTTGGTAGTTGTTACATCACGCGCTTTTTTAGATGCCAACTCCAGCATGATATTGGAGTTGACTATACTTTTAGTCGTAAACTCACGCGTATTCCGATAGCTGACTAGATGGTTAAAAGATGTAAGGTTTTCTAAACTTGCCACACCGAGAATCTTGCGAAGCTCGACAATCTTTTCCTTCAAACTATAGCGTTTGTCTGGAACGTAGGCTTCTTCCTTAAAATACTTGAAATCAATCATCTCACAGATTTCTTTCTCGCTACCTTCTTCAAGCTCTCTTTCCTCTGCAATCTCAGTCACTTTTACATCATAAGCGTTTTGAAGATTGAGCCAAGTTTGCATGGAAACTCCGCTTAGCTTGGCTAACTTATGAGCCGTCTCTTTACTGATGGACTCCTCAGCATTGACGATTTTGCTGATAGTCTTTGCTGAAACTCCCAAACGCTCCGCAAATTCTTTCTGCGTTACGTTATAATCTTCAATCAACTCCTCAACATACTGACCTGGATGAAAAGCAATCAGGTCTTTGTATTCAACAATTTTATTACTCATAGTGATTGCTGACCTCCTCTATTTTTAGGATTTTGATTTCTATGGGACTTGGAAACACCTTTTCTAAATCCTCCTCACGAAATTCTACAATCAACCGATAGGAACTCCTTCGACCACCTATATCTAAAGCAAACTGTCCCTGTCTCTTTCCCTTAAGTTGGTGAAAGTGATATTTAGGAAAAGCTGTCACACTAGCCAAAGAATCCGCCGCTTCCAAAAAGTTGATCAACTGATACAACTTTACAGCAATCTTATCCGAAAAATCCTTTTTCGCCTGCCTCAGCTCTGTGCACTGCTTTTTAACAGTTTTGTTTGTATAGATAAGCTTCATAAATCCCTTTCCGTTAAATTAAATTACCTTTTAGGTAATTTAATTATAGCATCTTTAGACAATAAAAACCAGCTAAAAGTAATTTGGCTGGGATTTAAAATCGGGTTGACGTTTCTAACTACTTTCCCATCACCCTTTAAACTCCTTCAAAAACTGTTTGAGCTCAGCATCTGCTTCTGGTGTGGTTCCGTGGAGTTGATTCAGCATTTCGATTAGCGAAGCTGTTTGGCTTTCGATTGCTTTATTTGTATCATTAATCTTGCTGACAATTTCTGTCAGGGGTTCGACTTCTTCTTCCTCAAAGGTATCTACATAGCGAGGAATATTGAGGTTATAGTCATTTTCAACAATTTCTTCATAGCTTGCTAGATGGGCAAACTTGTCAATCTCCTTACGAGACTTGTAGGCTTCCAGAATCTTCTCGATATGGGTATCAGTCATGATATTCTGATTTTTCCCCTTATCAAACTCCTTAGAGGCATCGATAAAGTAGACATCACGATTGGTACGATTCTTTTTTAGAATGATGACCGTAGTCGGAATGCTGGTATTAAAGAAGATATTAGCAGGTAGACCGATAACCGTGTCAATGGCTCCTTCTTCTAACAAGGCCTTACGAATGGTTCCCTCAGCATTGCCACGGAAAAGAACACCGTGGGGAAGGACGATAGCCATAACACCATTATCTTGTTTCAAGTGGTAGTAACCGTGCAAGAGAAAGGCGAAGTCTGCCTTGGATTGAGGCGCCAGCTTGCCAAATGGGGAGAAGCGTGGATCCTGGAGGAAGCCAGAACTAGCAGACCACTTGGCAGAGTATGGAGGGTTCATGAGAACACCGTCAAAGTTGGTCGGCTCTTGGGTCGGCCAGTCTTCATCCAGCGTATCAGCATTGTGCAAGAACTGGTTTTCCACCGGAACCCCGTGTAGGATCATGTTCATCCGAGCCAGGTTATAGGTTGAGGTATTGAGCTCCTGACCAAAGTACTGGACGGTTTGAGGCTGGTGAGAAAATTTCTTGGCATTGAGTAAGAGCGAGCCTGATCCCATGGTGGCATCGTAGAGGGTAAAGCCCTGCTCATCTTCACGCCCTAAAAAGGCAATCTGGGTCATGAGCTTGGCTACAGGCTGGGGCGTATAGAACTCTCCTGCCTTCTTTCCAGAGTCGGTCGCAAATTGACCAATCAAGTACTCATAAGCATCTCCAAGCATATCACCCGCATGACCTGCCACGTCCAGCACTGCCAACTCTTTCATAACGGCAGCCACTAGCTGGTTTTGCTTTTGAGGTGTCGCCCCTAGCTTTGGAGTAGAGATCAATGTCCTCAAAGAGGTTTTCATAGAGTTCATCACATTGCTCGATGTCTCGGAAGCCTTGAGCTAGATCTTCCAGCTGGAAGGTCCCTTCATTGACCCGATCCACCAAGGCTGTAAAGGTCAAGTCCGGCTTGATGACATAGTTAAGTTCATCCTTGATGACGGAGATGAGGTCCTCTTGAGAGTCTGGATCCTCATAGTAGGATCGGTAAAGAGCCAATGCTTCATCCAGACTCTCTGTCTCCTCCTCCATGGTCTCCGCCACGAAGAAGAGCAACTTATCTGAGAGGTACTTGTAAAAGATCATCCCCAAGAGATAAGACTTATAGTCATTGGCATCCATCTTAGAGCGGAGCACGTCCGCTGAGTTCCACAGGGCTTGGTAGAGCGACTGGGATGTTTGTGTTGTTTCTAGTGTCATACGTTTCTTTCTAGTTGTTTGGATTAAAAGAATCTATAAATTCAGGAGGAAAATACACTTCATTTGTACAATGTTCGATTTGTAGCCTATTAATGGTACTAATATATTTTATATCTTTGGTATCGGTTGTACTTTCGTTAATAATTTTTGAAAAACTTGATGGAGAAATATGTACTAGTATTTTAGGCGTCAGAGGAAATAGAATGATATTGTCATCTCTCCCAAGACCATTATTATTATAATCAAAAGAGTTTGTTGAGAAATTATATAAAATAACAGGATTATCACTTGTAAACAATGGAATGTCTAAATTATTGATGTAAATATTCCAAGTCTTTCCAGATAGAATTTCTTCACTTTTTTTGGTAACATATCATCAATAATTATCTCCAAGGCCTGATTTTTTTGATATTATCTGTCTCTGCCAGTGAGAAAAATTTTTTTGCCTCTCATACTTATTAAGATTTTCAAACAAAAAAATGATACTGTTTAAAAAAATTTCTTCAGTTATATTTCTACCTTTTTCTATTTGTCTATCAAGAAAAAGCCGGAACTCTTACAAATTGAAAAAGCGATTAATTTTGACAAAGTTTTCTTATCAAGATTGTTTAGACTACACTTACTGTTTATTTTGGATATAATCGTCTTTATTTCTGTACCGTAGAGTTGCTCTAATTCCTTAGAAAAAAACGATGTTCCCAATAATTTTTATTATCACTTTTTGAATTGACAGAATAATATTCTTTTACATAAGCTACATCTTTTACTGCTTTTATAAAGCACTTTGATGATTTTTTCGACCAAACTCCAATGTTACTCCCCTTGTTATTGGTATTAAGTCTGCCAAATCTTTTTAAATAGCTCTGTGGCACAACATGGTGTTTTATATTTGAATTTTTCACAAACTTCCCCTTAAATATACATATTCTGTAAAATCTTTTTCTGCAAGGTTTTCAACTGAAAAATCTTGTCTTAGTTGGAGAAAGTATAGCCGATAACTTCTTTTTCGACTGCCGCTATGATTTCTTGAGGAATGTCTGAGATAGCCAAACGATAAACGACATTCTGTCTGGGATTGTAAATTCCCAAATATTCAATGCTGCTAAACTCAGGATGAATAGAGCGAGTCCCCATCAGGTAATAAATCAGCAACTGCAAGGTATGGTCTTTGTTAGGCTTTGTCTTTGATACCTTAAAGTCCCAGAGGGTATCTGCGGTCAAAAAGTCACCATCTCCAATCGTGATTAGGTCCGTATAGGCACCTTTCAAGTCAAAACCATCTTTAACTACTGGACCATAGCCAACAAAGAAAGCTAGGCTTCTCTCTACCATGGTACGAATATTAGCAAGCGTCTGCTCGTCCGGTTCTATCTCTTCAACTGGCTTATAAAAAGCCATTCCAGCCCGATAAACCACATCAAAGCCTACCAACTTACAAGCGTTTGAAATAGAGCTATCATCCAGATTGGTAATCTTGCTGAGAAACTCCTGTGCCTGAGCTTCCATCCCTGCCATGGAAGCACCTATCAGAGAAATCTTAAAAGCATGCTCCTTGGCTGAACCATTCATAAACCGACTAAGATAGTCCACGCAAAGCCCAATTAAATTAGGTGAGACATTTTCTTGAGTAGACAAGTCTTTCCCATCTGAAAGCTCTTCCTCAGAAAAGAGCTTAACTGGCAAAAAACCGCCACGAGGCTGTTTAATTTGCGAAATTCGTTGCGTTACTGATGTCATAATAATCTCCTTTAAATAGTAAGTTAAATAAACATATCTTGTAAGAGTTTCTTTTTCAGTGTTTCTAACTGAGAAATTTTTTTCTTGATAAGCACCAATGAGATTATCGAGGTTAGAGAAATAGGAGCCGATAGCTTGTTGTTCAGCTATTGGTGGTAAATAAAATGGAATCTCCGAAAAAGTTGGAAACTGTACACGTTGTTTTTCAATCAGAGTTCCTGTAGCAAACTGTTTATATTGATAAATTGCATACGTTGTTTTCAATAGAATTTTTAAAAAAATCATTATCAAATTTTTTTCTATATCTCTATTTTTTTCATCACAACATAATAACCAGAAACTGAAATAGTAACTTCATTATCGTTTAAATCCAAAGCACCTAATGTAAGATTCATTGGATTATAAACAAACTCATTTACATCAACCTTTTTAAATTTATCATTCTTTTTACCAAAAAAATCTCTTTTTATAACGATCTGTTTTAGGTGTTAATCCCTTCTCAACTGTTAAACTCCATAACTCGTTTTCTGCAGAAGGTTCAATATAATTTGATACTTGTTCAAAAATATCACCTAGGTAATACTTTCCCCACTCACCTTCAAATCCATCCAAACGAATCTCAGGAACAGTCTGTCCAGCTTTGGGAAACATTTTGGAAAGCATGGTCGCCTTGAGAGATTGGTAATTAGAGAGATTTTCCTTGTAGCTAGCCAGAAGGTCGTCGAGGGTGCGGAAAAGAGAGCCGATAGCGGATTGTTCAGGGAGACTAGGAAAAGGTATCGGCATTTTTTTGAAGACTGAATCTTTAATTGCAAAACGATCTGATCTTGCTCCAGTATCTCCGTTTAATTTCATAAATTTATGCCAATATGAAGTATCAAAGTATTTTGCTAAGAAGAAAACATCAACGTTTTGAGTTCTGAAAACATAATACAAAGGAGACATCACTCCTGTACTATTCAAAAAATTGGCTTTTATAGGTCCTACTGGTGCTTTATTTGATATTCTTGGGTTATATACAAAATCATTAGGCTGAACTACATAATAACCATTTAGATTCTTTAAATTAGCAATACTTTTATCAAAAAAATCACGTTGAGGAATAATACCAAATTCTGCTGAGTTTGTTAATACATTCTCGAACGTACTATTAATATTTTTTTAGTCTTTACTTTTTTTGAGAAATGGAATCGAGTTTAACAACTTTCCAAAGCTCTTTAAACTGATTAAACCTAATGTTTGGTTCTTTATTTTGAGTATTCATTTCTAATCCTCAATTTTTGGAAATTGGGAATTAATTTCCTGGCGGATATTCTCAATATTATCACTGAATTCTTTGATTTTCCTAACAATCTGGTCAACAATCTCTTTTTCAATAGGATTCTTGATATTTGCAATCATCTCGTCATTAGGAAATACTATTTCGTCTTCTGACTCATAAATCGAGTTGAAAAATTTCTACCAAATTATCCTTACTTAAATCTTGCGGGCTAATCTTCTGTTTTCCAATATTAAAGAAACAGCTTTTACCATCATTGATTAAGATTTCCATATATTTCTCCTTTTTTTATGATATGTATCTATTCCGGCTTCCATAGCTTCAACGAACTTTTTCAAAACTACTTTCAGAATTGAGTTTTGAATCACTTATTTTATTCGAACTAAATTCACCAGTTAAAAATAGTATATTCATTTTTGTTCATTTTTGGTTGTTACCACTAAATAATCTGGTTTCAAAAAGAGTCCCTAGAGTAGAATTATGTGTTACAACAAAAACCATTCTATGTTTAGCTAGCTCTTTTAAAAGCACTGTTTAATTCGGTTTGAATATAAGCATTGTCTAATGACGATTCGGGTTCATCTATCAGAATTACATTTTTCTGTCTTGCTTCGTTCAACCTCAACATTAATGCAAATCCTACTGCTTGACCTCCAGACGCCGGGGTATCATCTGAGTCAAGGAGCTTTACTTCCTTATGCAAAAAGTATTCCGCAAGATTGGCATTATTATAAAATTTTTTATTTTTGAGATTTTTTAAAAAAGCAATATAGTTTTTAGACAAATAAGGCTTTATCAAATCTTCGTGAGCACTCTCTTGTGTAGCAAAGTCTGCTCTAAATTGGCTAGCATTTTGAAATGGGAGCAGATTTACAATAATTTGATAACCATGAATCTTTTCCCTTTTTAGCTCGGTAGGCGTAATTACTTTTTCTAAGAAAGAAGAGATGCTTTTCTCAATTTGTTTTTCTTAATTACCTTGCTTATTTCAATATCGTGAACATTTCTTATGCCTGTCTGACTAGTTAAAAAAATTCTTTTGAGTCTCTTAAAATCAAATTCACGTTTTCTCTAATAGATTTTGCTTTATTCTTTTCAATCAATTTTTCTCGTAGCTCATTATAAGTATCAATAAAAAAATCTTCGTTTAGATTGTGAATTTTCAAAAAGACTCCATATTCGTTCATTATTAATTAGCTTTAATAAAGAATTCAAGCCATCCTCAATGTACTCAGTAGTTTGAAGTTCAAAAAGGTGCTTCTTTAAAAAGATTAAACTGTTGTAACTTACCTTTTCTATCAAGATCGCTTGCATATTCTTTTCACACTATCTATATATCGTTCAATTTCTTCATCATAGTTTTCCTCAATACTATCCAGATAGTTACTTATAGAAAGAAAATGCCTGTTATATTTTTCTTTCCAATTTTCGAAGGCTTTATTTCCCTGTTCCTTTCTTTGCTTTTCAATATAACTATCAGCCTTAGCTGTTTCAAACTGCGCTATTTCATAAATTTCTTCCCTGTCAAACTGTTTTTTTATCTGTTCAAGAAAATGAGTCTTCCCTGTTCCTCTTTTGCCAACAACTAAATTCAAACCAGTTGATAAATTATGTCCATCGATTTCAACTACATCCTGTAAGTTGTCTCTTGTTAGACTTACTTTTACTCTTGTCAGTAATACAATTTTTAATTTCTAAAAAAACTACAGTTATCAATCTGAATATATGTACTCTTACTCTTTAGCTTATCTATATCGTTCCTATCAGGATCACTATCAATTTCAGTAGCATGTGCATCACTAAATAAAACAGGAGTTAAGCTATCTTCTTGATTTTTAATAATTTGAAATTGAAATTGATTCCTAACTCCACCTACTGCAGTAACTCCTTGTAACTCAGTCGGTATTACGTCTATTCCTTTACTTTTACCCAACTCAAATATATAAATACCCTGGTTCCAATGATTCAAATGTGTAAACAATTCATCAATTGTTATGTTTGAATTTTGATCCACATGTTGCTCTTGTAACCAACTAGAAAAATCCGTTAACTCATCAACCATAGTTTCAGGGAAAACAATGTTAACATGAAATTTTTCCAAAGCTAATTCCATTCCTGGAAATACAACAATCGGTTTACCATCTCTAGCTTTCAACAAGTCTTCCTTAACCATATCATAGTTATCTTTGTCAAATAAATCATGATTAGTTATTGCAATAGCATCCAGACTTGCTTCATTCACGTACTTTATTAACCATTCTGAAGAGTATGTGAACTCAGAATCTTTAACGGAGGGCACTGTGTGAATGTGAAAATCAATTTTTTTTACCATATAATTATTCTCCCTTTACTATCTCTACCTCCCCACTCTTAGAGGCTCAATCACCTCTTCGATCAGTTGGGTGTAGGCTTCTTTGATTTGTTTTTTGTAGCTGAGTGGGTTGAGGGCATCTGCTACTTCTACCTTATAGTCTTTATAGCGTTGGCTCTTGGTAAGCTGGCTTTCCCCTGTTTGCTTCTTAGCGCCTTTGCGGTAGTGCTGGATATAGTAGCGAAGCTCGTCCTCTCCGACATACCATTTTTTGACAAAGTTGGAGATATGTTTGTCAATCACCGTCTCAATCATATTATCTAAGACGCCTGTGATGGATAAACCTCGATAAAGTTTTGGATTTGCTTGCACTTCTGTCCAAAGATTTTGGATGATTGTCGCAAGTCCTGGATTGGTTCTATTTAACCCTTGGATATAACCATCCACGGCAGCGATATCCTTGTCACTAAGAGGTTCTGCTACATTGTCGTCCTGCTGGATCATACTCTGGATGAGAGTCAAGATATAGGCATAGTTGATCTCATCGACCTGGACGGACTCTAGTTCATAGTGGATATCCAGCGGATCATCTTGATCATCGTCATCTACACGGCTTTTAAGCTCTGCTAGAATGTTTTGATAGAGACCTAGGTAGCTTTCTAGCTTGGCATTCGTCAAGCCGGTCTCTTGGTAAATCTCCTCTTCTTTGTATTCATTATAGACGCGGATAGAAGCCAGATACTTATCAAAGGCTTGGTAAGATTTCGCTATTTTACGTAGCTGAGCTGTGCTAGCTTGCTCGATAGCAATTCCTTCTTCTTCATGGTCCGTAACTTGCGCTTGAAATTCTCCGCAAGCTGATAGAAAGTTGCTTTTTTCTTCTTCCCAGCTTGGAGCTAAGACCTCATTTTCTCCCCCATTAGAGTAGAGCTTGAGGGCATTGTCGACGGCTTCCTTAAAGGCCTGAGGGCGCTGGAAGGTGATGATATGGCCGAAGCGTTTCTTGTCATCAAAGATCCTATTGGTCCGGCTAAAGGCTTGGATCAAGTCCTGTGGGCGCATAGGCTTGCGGTCGATAAAGAGCGTAGAGAGACAAGGAGCATCAAAGCCGGTTAAGAGACGATCAACCACGATGACCAGATCCAACTGCTCATTACGATAGAGGTACTTGTCCTGCTTTCTGGCCAGGCGATTATTGACATCGGTATTAAAACCCCGCAGATCCGCTAGTCTAAAATGCGTGCCAAACTCTTGGTTGTAGTCCTCCATGACCTGCTTCATATGGTCTTGATAGCCGATGGATTCTTCCTCGTTTTCAGATACTGAGTAAGTGATGGTAAACTTTGGAAAATCTGGTAAATGACGTTTGACCCGCTCGGAGACTTTGACCCGCTCCTTGCCAGCCATGATACTCTTGAGCAGATTATAATAAGCCTGTGCTTGTGGGATGGACTTGACCGTCAAAATAGCATCATAGCTTTTTCCAACTCCTTTAGGGATATTGAGCTGTTGCTGGCTCTTATTGAGGATAGCATCCAGGACTTCTAGCATGTGTTCCTTGTCCTCATAAGCATTATCAGGAATCTCCTCCTCCAGCATATCAGAGATGATAGTATTTCGGTAATCCACCTTAAAGCCAAGAACCGCTCCATCATGGATGGCTTCCTTAACGGTGTATTCATGTAGGCGGTCGCCATACTGTTGGTGAGTGGTTTGAGCCAAGTCTCCCACTTGTTTTCGTTTGTTTTCCTTGAAGATCGGAGTTCCTGTAAAGCCGTACCAGAGAGAGTTTCGGAAGTATGCCTTGATCTCCTTTTGCATTTGTGGAGTGACAGCTCGGTGGCACTCATCCACGACAAAGGCCACTCGCAGGTCCTTGATCTTCCCAGCATCCCGCTGGTACTTGCCTTCTTCAAATTTGCGCATCATGGTCGTAATTTTCTGAATGGTCGTGACTACCACGCGCTTGTCGTTGCCACCTAGGCGCTTGACTAATTCGTGAGTATTATCCGTCTCATCGATATCAATGACATCATTGGCAGCGTATGAGAGGAAGGACGAGGTTGTCTGCTGATCCAGATCTCTACGGTCGACGACAAAGATGGTCTTTTGGATGGCGGGAATCTGCAAGAGATTGCGGGCCACTTTGTAAGAGGTCAGGGTCTTCCCTGAACCTGTCGTATGCCAGATATAGCCCGACTCTTGACGACGAGAAGCATCCTGTACTGCCTCAATGGCATGGATCTGGTAAGGGCGCAGGAGGATAAGAGCTTTCTTGCTATCGTCTATGACCGAGTACTGCATGACCATCTGATGTGCCCGCGGGATGGAGAGGACCTCATGGGCAAAGCTGGTCAGATCCGTCACAGGCCGGTTGTCTTTATCCACCCACTTGGTCAGGAACTGTTTGTTTAGCTTATTTTCACGGGCTGCAGCGATATAGCGAGTGTCGACCTTATTGGTCACGACAAACATCTGCAAGCTCGAGTAGATGCCACGGAACTTGCCTTCACGGTCGTATTTTTCTATCTGATAAAAAGCTTTCAAAAATCCAACTCCTGGACTCTTGAGCTCAATGTGAATCATAGGAAGTCCATTAATAAGAAGAGTCACATCCATTCGTCTGTCTTGATCTTGAGGGTATGCTTTGTCTCGCTCGACTTGGTTGACTACTTCATAGCTAGACTTTCCAGCAGCGATATTGTCCCGCCAGATGACCGCTAGACGGATGGTACCAAGACTAGCATCTTCGCGCTGAACCTCTACCTTGGCAATGCCATTTTCTCCTGCTAGCCATTTGGCCGCCTCATAATAACTGACAAAGTTTAGCTGATTCTTGATTTGGTGTTTTTCTTGATCAGTCAAGGGATGATCCGCTAACATGGCGACATTATTTGAGCTAGTTTCTCAAAAAAATTCTCCCACAATTGGTCCTCTGTCTTAAGATCTTTCCGATAGGTCCACTGGCTTTCTCCAGATGCCAACTGCTGGATCAACTGTTTTTCAATTTCTAATTCCTGGCTTGTTTTCATTTGATTTCCTTCTGCTTTACAAGAGAATTTTTGTATGATGCTTCTGATTTTTATTATAGCATAGAAAGGCTTGATTTTATAGCGTTTTCATGCCAAGGTATGAAAAATCCCCAGCTCTTTTCAAACTGGGGATACCTTTATATTTTTAATTCATACACTTCCTGCCAGCCGACTGATCCTAATATGCGCTGGGACTGTTTGCTAAAACCAGTCTCTCGGTAGAGGTAGGAAGCGACTTGATTTCTCTCATTGACACCTAGTATGATGCTTTTATACATAGGTAAATGCTCTCTTATGAAATCAGGCAAGAGCTTCAGCGTCTGACTACCGTATCCTCGCATCTGAAAGTCTTCATCCGTTGAAAAACTACGAAGGAGCAGGCTCTCTGGCTGACCGCCATAAGTAAACTTCTTTTCCCCAGCGTCCAAGATTAAAAAGGTTACGATTTGGTGTTCTTCAAGGCCCAAGATAGCATAGCGATTTTCCAAGTCAGCGACAGCCTGGCTAGGATGACTGGTAAATCTCAAGTCGGTTAAACGGTAGGACTGCAAGGCTTCTCTATCTGAACTTCGATAGAATCGGATTTGCATCTAAAAATCCATCCCATCCGGATTTGGTGCGCCACCGGCCAAACCGCTGACATTTTTGAGCACTTCCAAGTCAGCAGCATCTAGCTCAATGTCAAAGCAGTCCAGATTGCTGGCAATCCGGCTCGGAGTGACCGACTTAGGCAGGGGCAGGAAGCCTTCCTGCAAGCTCCAAGCTAGAGCGACTTGGGCGATGGTCTTGCCATACTTGTCTGCCACAGCCTGTACGTCTGGATTTTGGAAAAGCTCACCTTGGCCAAATGGTCCCCAGGCTTCCAGTAAAATCTCATGCTCACGGCAAAAGTTCACCGCCTCTGTCTGATAGACACCTGGAGCCAGGCGGATTTGATTGACAGCAGGAGTCATACGTGCTGTTTCAAGCAAGGCTTCTAAGTGATGAGGCAGGAAATTGCTGACGCCAATCGCTCGAATCTTTCCGAGATTATAAAAGATCTTCCATAGCCCGCCAGACTTCGGCATTGCGCTTTTTCCAAGCATCGTTTTCCCTCAGGGGTTTGGGATTAGGCCAGTGGATGAGGTAGAGATCCAGATAGTCCAGTCCCAACCGCTCCATTGAGGCAGCAAAGGCCTCTTGAGCCTCCTCATAAGTATGAATGTCATTCCAAAGCTTGGTCGCGATGAAGAGCTCCTCCCGCGGAATACCGCTGTCCTTGATCGCCCGTCCGACACTCTCTTCGTTCTTATAGATAGCTGCCGTATCAATATGCCGATAGCCTGCCTTGAGAGCGGCTAATGTTGCTTGATAGGCTTCTTCGCCATCCTGAGCCTTCCAAGTACCGAAGCCCAGCACTGGAATGCCTACACCATTGTTCAAAAGATATTCTCTCATCTCATGTCTCCTTTATAAGTTCCATCTACTGCCTTCAACAAGGCAGCTGCTACAGTATTCACAAGAGCAGTACCGCTCACTTCTTTTCCTTCTTCTTCAGTATTGGTTTGGGTTTGAAGATATTTTCCTTGGTCGGCTCCATCCCTTTACTGAAAAAGCTATAGATAATGAAAGCTACTCCTGCGACAAGGATTAAGATTCGTCCAAACATCAGTCCGGCCAGCAGTAAAACAAGTCCCATTATCAAAAATTTCGCATCAATTCGTTTCATAGCTTACTCCTGTTTACATTATAGTTTCATTATATCACGCCTAAGAAAGCAATTCAAATCTAGGAGAAGGCTATCAAGTAGCTTGCCAATCAAAAAGAACAGGTTGCCCTGCTCTTTCTGAAAAATATAAGGAGACTAATTTAAAATACCTGCGGTTCTCATACATGGAATCGTTCTTGACCATCAAGATAAGTAGCTACCAGCTCTAAATCTTTATCTAAAACGATAAAGTCAGCATCGTAGCCTTCCTTGATCTGTCCGCAGACATCATCAATATGGACGGATTTTGCCGGAATCAGGCTAGCCATCATGACTGCCTGATGAGGATTGGCAATGCCCCATTTGACCACATTTTTCAATCCGTCTTTGAGTTTGAGGATGGATCCGGCTAGATTGCTGTTGACTTGAGCCGAGCTGTTCCTTCCGCCACAACCACTGGAAATTCTCCCAGCATGTAGTCACCATCTTCAAGACCTCCTGCAGTCATACAGTCAGTAATGAGGGCAATATTTTCATGTCCCTTCTGCTTGAGCAAGATGTCACAGGCCTTAGGGTCCACATGATGGCCGTCACAAATCAGCTCCGCATAGGTGTGGGGCAATTCATACATGGCACCAACCATGCCCAGCTCCCGGTGGGTCAAGCCCCGCATACCATTGTAAGCATGCACCCAGACACTAGCGCCTGCTTCGACCGCAGTTTTGGCTTCATCATAGGTTGCGTTAGAATGCCCCAGAGCAACGGTTACACCTTCATCAGTCAGCGTGCGGACAAATTCCTCTACGCCTTCACGCTCTGGTGCGAGAGCAATCTTATTGAGCAAGCCATTTGCAGCTTTCTGCCAAGCACGAAACTCATCCATGCTAGGATCTTTCATATAGGCCGGATTTTGAGCGCCTTTATACTTTTCGGTGAAATAAGGCCCTTCAAAATAGAGACCGCGAATCTTGGCCCCGCTAGCTTCTTGATAGCGAGCACCGATATTTTCAGTTACTGCTAAGAGTCGCTCATAGGATGAGGTCAGGGTTGTTGGTAAAAAGCTGGTCACACCGGTAGTCAAGAGACCCTCACTCATGGTATGAAGAGTTCCTTCAATGTTATTGTCCATCACATCAACACCGCCGAAGCCGTGAATATGAGTATCCACCAGACCTGGTGCAATCGAGTAGCCACTGTAGTCTATGACTTCTGCATCCTGCGGAACAGACTGCACCAGCTTGCCAAACTTGCCGTCAATCAACTCTAAATAACCGCCCTGACGGATTCCCTGAGGATAGAAAAATTGATCTGCTTTAATATATGTAGGCATAAGACTGCCTCCCTTGTTCTTGACTTCTGTATTCTCTGCCATTCAAAGCGGAATTCTGTGATAGAGATAGCTTATTGCTATAGCTGCTTTCTAACTCCCGCTTTTGAATCTCTGAGTTTTCTTGACTATATTATAACTCTTTCTTTTTTATTTGTAAATGGTATATACCTATTTTTGCAAAAAATTGTTATATTAAATTAAAAAAACAGAAAACCCAGCCATGACAGCTGAGTTTCTGCTTTATTTTTTCTCTAAATCGCGCAACATCTGGTCGATTTTATTTCCATACTCGATGGATTCGTCTCTGACAAAGGTCAAATCTGGAATCTTGTACATCTTCAGATTGTGACCAAGCTCTCGCTTGATGGTACCGGTCGCTTTTTCCAGACCGGTCTGAGCTTTTTGATTATCAGAGGCTAGATTGCTCATAATCGTGTAGTAGACCTTGGCCATGGATAGGTCGCCCAGCATTTGGACATCGGTGATGGTTACTCCCTGCACCCTCGGGTCACGAACTTTCTTCTGCAAGATTTCATTGACTTCGCGCTTGATTTCCATGCCGACACGGTCTGTACGAAAATTATTTGCCATGAGATTTCCTTTCTAATTTTTCTCTTCTGCAATATAAGCTAGGCTAGGCCTAGCTTATATTTTAGTTTTAATGAATGAAATCTGTTTTAAACTCTTTGTGAAAAAACATGGGACTAAAAATATCGACTTCCACCAAATATGATTTCACTGCGAGTTTTTAACGGACTTCTTATTTTATTTCTTAATTTCTTCCATGATGTAGGCTTCAATCGTGTCATCTACTTGGATGTCATTGTAACCATCAATCATGAGTCCACCTTCGCGGCCGTTAGTAACTTCCTTAACATCATCCTTGAAGTGCTTGAGGCTGGCAAGCTCACCATCGTAAATCACGACGCCATCACGGATAACGCGAACCTTGGAATCACGGGTAACTTTACCGTTGATAACCATAAATCCACCGATAGTACCAACCTTGGAAACCTTGAAGGTCTCGCGGATAAGAGCTTCCCCGATAATCTTTTCTTCGTATTCTGGGTCCAGCATTCCCTTCATGGCATCTTCCATTTCTTCGATAACCTTGTAGATAATGCTGTGGAGACGGATTTCGACATCATCAGCTTCTGCCTGCTGGCGAGCTTGAGATGTAGGGCGAACGTTAAATCCAATGATGAAAGCATTTGAAGCTTCCGCCAGTGTTACGTCAGATTCATTGATAGCACCAACTGCTGAGTGGACGATGGTAATCTTAACGCCTTCCACTTCAATCTTTTGCAGGGAAGCAGACAGGGCTTCTACAGAACCCTGCACATCAGCCTTGATGATAACATTAACAGACTTGACTTCACCAGCTTTGAGGGTATCAAAGAGATTTTCCAGACTGACGCGATGAGTAGCTTGACGCTGTTTGAGAAGGGCACGTTTGGCACGTTCTTCACCGGCTGCACGCGCAGCTTTTTCATCTTCATAGACCGCAAAGTGGTCACCAGCCATCGGAGTTTCATTGAGACCAGTGATAGAAACCGGTGTAGATGGTCCTGCCACCTTAACACGGCGGCCCAGGTCATTGGTCATGGCCCGAACCCGACCGAAGGTATTACCAACAACGATTGGATCCTGCACATTCAGAGTTCCCTGCTGAACCAGAAGGGTTGCGACAGCACCTTTTCCTTTATCCAGACGGGCTTCAATAACTGTACCAATCGCTCGAACAGTCGGATCTGCCTTGAGTTCTTGGATTTCAGCCACCAAGAGGACTGTTTCCAGCAAGCTGTCGATATTTTGATTGAATTTCGCTGAGATTTCAACAAATTCAGAATCTCCGCCCCAAGCTGTTGACATGACACCATGCTCAGCCAATTCACCAATCACGCGCTCAGGATTCGCTCCTGGCTTATCAATCTTGTTGATAGCTACGATGATTGGGACATCAGCGGCTTTGGAATGGTTGATAGCTTCGATCGTTTGTGGCATAACACCGTCATCAGCCGCAACGACCAGGATAGTGATATCCGTAACAGAGGCACCGCGGGCCCGCATAGAAGTAAAAGCCGCGTGTCCAGGCGTATCCAAGAAAGTAATCTTCTTGCCGCTTTCCTCAATCTGGTAAGCACCGATGTGCTGAGTGATACCACCTGCTTCACCTGTTGCTACGCGAGAGTTACGCAGGGTATCCAAGAGGGTTGTTTTACCATGGTCAACGTGTCCCATGATGGTGACAACTGGCGGACGCTCTACCAAGGCATCTTGGTTGATATAACCTTCTTCTACAAAGAAGCGCTCAATGTCAGCTGTGTCAACTTCCACCTTCTTCTTAGCTTCAATACCGTAGTCCACCATGAGGAGCTCAATAGTATCGCCGTCAAGAGATTGGTTTTGCGTTGCCATCACGCCCATCATAAAGAGTTTCTTGACAATTTCAGCTGGCTCGCGCTTGATGCGTTTTGCAATTTCTGCAACGGTCATTCCGTCTGTATATTCAAATTCAGTTGGCAACTCATGGAACTTGCGTTCTGTGACAGGTTTTGGTGCCTGATTATTGTTGCCCTTTCCTTTTTTATTTTTCTTGTTTTTATTCCAATTACTATTTCTTTGATTTCTCACTTGATTTTGACTGCTTCGATTCTTTTGTTGTTTTCTTGGACCTTCTTCTTCGCGATCAAAATCATCGCGCTTCTTATCTGGTCGAGCTTGCTTCTTACGACGCGTATCCACAGCGGCTGGAGCTGGGCTTGGATTCGCTGCTGGAGTAGACGGAGCTGGTGCAGGCTGAACTGTTGCACTTGCTTCTGCCTTAGGCTGCTCCTTGCGGCGGTTTTGCCGTTCCATAACTTCTTTTGCTTCTTGTGCTTGCTTAAAGCGTTCCTCGCTTGAGCGAGCGTATTCAGCATTCTGCTCTGCTTTCAAAGCAGCGGCCCGGGCCTTAAAGTCAATCTTCGGTCCTTGAGGCTGTTGGCGGTTTTGACCGTTAAATCCTTGATGATTCTGGCCATTGCGGCGGCCATCTTGACCACGATTATCGCGACGGTCATTTGGACGATTGCCCCTATCTCTGTCGTTGCGGTTTCCGCGATTCTTATTTCGATTATCGCGATCCTCACGCTTGCCTTGCTCTTTATTTTGTGGTTTGCGGTTGCCTTGCTGCTTCCGACGCTCTGCCTCTTCCTTGGCTCTCGCTTCACGCTCTGCCTTAAAGTTCCGGCTTTGCGGGCGCTTGACAGGCGCTACCGTTTCTGCTTTCGCTTCTGGCTTAGCAGCTGCTTTTGCTTCTGTCTGTTCTGCCTTGACTGGCGCAGCCTCTTTGGCAGGGGGGGTTTGCGGTGATGGCTGAGCTGCTGCAGGCTTTTCTGCAGCAGCTTGAGGTGCGGCTGCTTTGTAAAGCTGGATTTGATTCGCTCACCAGCGTCAGCTTCTACGCTGGATGAATGACTTTTGACATCCAATCCCAGCTCCTTAGCACGAGCCACTACCTCCTTGCTTTCTTTTCCCAGTTCTTTGGCGATTTCATACAATCTTACTTTAGACAAATCTTGTCCTCCTCTTCTATTACATAAGAGACCTCATTTTCTTTGTAAAACCAGCATCTGTCACGGCGAGCACTTTTCTGGCCTTGCCAATGGCAGAGCTTAATTCCAGTGTTGAAAACACGGTTGATACTTCTACTTGGTAGTAACGACTTTTATCAGTGATTTTCTTGCTGAGATTAGGAGCTGCATCCTGGGCCAAAAAGACCAGATGTGCTTTTCCCTCCTGAATAGCCTTGACGGTCAGCTCTTCACCAGAAATGATGCGGCCGGCCCGCTGAGCCAGTCCCAGCAAATTTGCAAGTTTCTCTTTATTCAAGACCTAACTCTCTTCTTTTGACCTTATGATCGACATAAGCGATTAACTCATCATAGAAAGCCTCATCCACTTCCATACTGAAGCTGCGGTTAAAGACCCGCTTCTTCTTAGCTTGAAGAGCTTCTTGATTGTCCAGCTTGATATAGGCTCCACGGCCGTTGGCCTTGCCTGTCGGATCGATAAAGACTTGACCTTCCTTGTTCTTGACAATCCGCAGCAAATCACGCTTGTCAATCACTTCGTTGGACACCACTGATTTTCTTAAAGGGATTTTTCTTGTTTTTGCCATTCCAGCCCCCTTAATCTAGTTCTTCAGCTTCGCTTTCTAAACCAGCTGTTTCCAGTACAGTTTCCTCTGCAGCTGCGTCAAATTCTGTTGCTTCTGTTGCTGAAAATTCTGTCTCTAGAACAACTGCATCCGCAAGAATTTCTTCTGCTTCCTGAGCAAATCCGCCCAGTTCATTGGCTGCTTCCATTTCTTCAAACTCAGTGGCAGACTTGATGTCAATTCTAAAGCCTGTCAAATGAGCTGCCAAGCGAACGTTCTGTCCGCGACGACCGATAGCCAGAGAAAGCTTGCTGTCCGGTACGACAACCAAGGCCCGCTTGTTATCTTCTTCGTTAAAGATAACTTGGTCAACTTCGGCAGGAGCAATAGCGTTGTAGATAAATTCAGCTGGATCTGCTACCCACTCGATGACGTCGATATTTTCTTCAGTCGGTACCATACGACCGCTCTTGGGATCATATTTGGCAGGATGGAACTTGCTAGTAATTTTCTTGATATTAGCTCCACCGCGTCCGACGATTGTTCCGATGGCATCCACATTAGGATTGTGACTGCGAACGGCTACCTTGGTCCGATCGCCAGCTTCCCGCGATACGCTCATGATTTCCACAGTTCCGTCATAAACTTCTGGGATTTCTTGCTCCATCAAGCGCTTGATCATTTCTGGATGGCTACGGCTGACAAAGACATTGACACCGCGAGGATTGTCTTCTACCTTGTAGACAAAGACTTCGATACGGTCGTGAGAGGCAAAGACCTCACCAGGAATCTGGTCTTGCTTCGATAGCTGCGCTTCAATGCTGCCAAGATTGACATAGATAAAGCGATTGTCAAAGCGCTCCACCGTCCCGCTCATGATTTCATTTTCATGCTCTTTATAGGTATTGTAGGTGATTGCTCGGGTCTGCTTGCGCATCTTTTCCATGATCGTTTGCTTGGCAGACTGAGCAGCAACTCGGCCAAATTCAGCCGGCGCTTCTTCAAACTTGATCTTATCTCCCAACTCATAGGCTGAACTGATAGCCAAGGCATCTTTGAGGCTGATTTCCAAACGGCTGTCAAAGACCTCGTCCACGACTTCGCGAACAGTATAGACACGGAAATCTCCTGACTTTTCGTCAAACTCAATGGCTGCGCTGTCTGCCTGACCATAGCGACGACGATAGGCTGAGCGGAGTGACTCGGTCACTGCGTCAATGATATCTTCTTTCTTGATTCCTTTGTCTTCTTCCAAAATGCGGAAGGCCTCTAGCATTTCTTTACTCATTTTCATATGACTTTTGCCGAAACAAAAGTGTTCCTTTCTTTTCTATATTGTTTTTGCGGCTAAAACTTAACGGCTAATCTGGCTTTGGAAACCAGACTGTAGGGAATTTCGACTTCTTTTCTGCGAGTCTTGTCCAGATATTCCATGTGCAGAACATCCTCTTCAAAACTCAGCAAGGTGCCTTCAAAGACTTTCTGCTTGTCAACAGCCTTATAGAGACTGACATGGATATAACTGCCGACTGCATCGGCTAGCTGTTCCTTGGTCTTGAGCGAGCGCTCCAAGCCAGGACTGGTCACTTCCAGAAAATACTGTTCCGGGAAAGGATCTGGCTTGATTTGATCCAAGAGCGGACTGATAATATCCGTCAAATCCGCTGTATCATTGACCGTAATACCTTCGGGCTTGTCCACAAAAACACTGAGAACGTAGTCCCCGCCCATCTTTCCGTACTCAATATCGACTAATTCATAGGGGGCCAAAATGGCTGGTTCAATAACCTCCCTCACCAATTCAACAATCGTTGCGATATGACGACACCTCCTCACAGATAAGAGGCGAAGATACTTCCTCGCCTCTCTTTCCTTATTCATTACTAGTATTATAGCACGACAAGTCCCAGAATGCAAGGGAAATATGCTGTGCAAGCTTTTAAAGACAGAATGCCACTTAAAACACTCTTATTTTTAAGTAGAATTCTTTCCTAATAATAAAGTCTTCAAGGAGTATTTCCTCGAAGACTATTTCTTATTCAAATGCTGCTTCCACCCGATAGATGACTTGTCCCTTGTTAGCAAATTTCTGCTCATACTCAGTCAGGACATTATCCTCGAAGTCGCTGGCATGCAAATCTAACCACACGCCCTTTAACTTCATACCATACTGTGAAAAGCTTACTAGGCTATACTCAAAAAGACCACGATTGTCCGTTTTGAAGTGGATTTCTCCATTTTTCGGCAAAATCTGCTGATAGGTCGCCAGAAAGGACTGATAGGTCAGACGGCGCTTTTCATGACGTTTCTTAGGCCAAGGATCCGAGAAGTTCAGATAGAGGCGGTCAATCTCGCTCTCTTCAAAATAATCAGTCAGATCCGAACCGTCCACCCATAGAAGTTTGATATTAGGCACATCCGTTGCTAGCACCTTGTCCAAGGCATAGCTGAGGACCGATTTCTGGATGTCAATCCCGATGTAGTTGATCTCAGGATTGGCCTTGGCTATGCCGGATACAAAAGCTCCTTTACCGCTGCCAACCTCTACATGAATGGGATGGTCGTTGCCAAAAATCTCCTGCCATCTGCCCTTGGCGTCTGCCGGATTCAAAATCACATACTGGGGATGCGCCTCTAGCAGTTCCGTCGCTCCCTTACGATTCCTTACTCTCATTGTCCTCTTCCGTATTTGGAACGGAAGTTTCGTAATGCGTAAATCTCCCGGTTCACATTTTCTAAATCATTGTTTTCATAGTATTTGGCAATCTGCATCAGATAAGAATACTGTCCAAACCAGTATAGCTTATTGAAAACAGTCTGATTATACTTATAACCATAAGCACTCAGCCACTCTTGCCAACCTGAATCAGGCACATAATGGCTTAAAATATGAGCTACATCCATCATCCTGTCTGTCAGGCGCACAGAATCCCAATCCACCAAGTAAATAAGCCCGCTGTCGGTCTCTACCCAGTTGCTGTGGCGCACATCTCCGTGAACGATAGTCGCGTAGTCCTCACGAAAGGCTGGTACCGTCTGGCGTAGGTCGCGGATAACTGATTGCAGATATTGATTATTCCTCAAAGCAAGCGGCACTTGATTGAGCCAAGCATTCAGCAAATCAGTCGGCGTTTCCAAAGTATAGCCCAGCTTGGTCAGCTGCGTCATCAATGGGCGCGAGCGATGCAGCCGTGTCAAAATATTGATTACCTGCTTTTTGGACATATCATTTGGGGTCAGAATAGTGCCTGAAAGCCACTCCTGCCCGCTCATAACGTTGCCGTCCGGCATCCGGCGGCTCCACAAAAGCTGCGGTGCGATTTGTTCTCGAGCTAAGCCTGCTAAGATAGGGGTTGTATTCATCTTGACGAAAACGCGCCCCCCGTCCGGATAAGTCCCCATATAGGCCTTTCCGCTCTTACCAGCTATCGGTGTCAGGGTCAGCTCGTTATCAACCAAGTCCATGTTTCCCCTCCGTAAAAAGTTTCTTTATCATTTTACTAGTTTTACCTCTTTTAGTCAACCAATCTCCGTAACTTAAACGGCAGATAGAACAGATAGAGTAGGGCAGTCGCTCCCAGCATGGCCAGCACTGCTGTCTTGTCTTGGAAAAAGAGCAGAGCAGTCAGCACTTCAGCCAAGAGAACGCTGATGCCAATCGAAGTGATAATTTGTCTTGCTCCTTTCAGCTTTTCCCCTCTTTCTATCGGAAAAAGCTGGGTCAAAAACTGATAGTCAAAAGCTTCGTACAAGGCTGTTAACTGGAAGAGTAAGAGGTAATTGAACAAGACCGCAAAAGCTGCAGCAATCCAAGCCTGACTGACAAAAATCAAGGCCAAAAGAGACAAAAAGAGCAGTCTCAAGGTCAGAGCAAAGAAGTCTCCATTTCGCAAGTAAGAGCGCAAAAAAAGATTCTGCCAGGTCTTGCTATGCTGCTTGCCCACAAGTCTCGTCAAACCATCCAGATAGGCCCGGCGCTTGACACTGTTTGAAATGCCTTTAACATTGGTAAAGAGAGCAAAGAAGCGCAGGATCGTCTGCTTTCGGGCTGCTTCATAAGCCACCAGCGCCTGCCAATCTAGGCCATTTTCAGTAAAGAACTTCTTGGCCTTAGCCTGAAACAAAAACCATTTCAAGACTAGCATAAGGAGGCAGTAGAACCCGAAGCCCCAAACAGGCAATCCCAGAGCCAGAAAAAGCGGAGCTAACAGTAGCAATAGCCCAGTCTGTAAGACTGCGTACAAGAGATAGGAACGTAGAATCTGAGCCTTGATAAAAGCCCTGACTTCTGCTTCTCTGACCAAGAGAAAGAGAGCATCCGGCTTTTCCAGATAGGTCGCAATCCGTCCAAAAGGCAGGATAAAGACCGATAAAATAGCCAGACTGGCAATAATGGGTAGGTGATTGGTCGGAAAATGTCGCAAAAGCTGACTGTACTGAACACCTAAAAATCCCATAAAAATCAGCAGAAAGAGCACGAAATGATCATTAAAAACATAGCGCAGGTATTTCAGACACTGCTGACGAAAATCCTGTTTTCGTTTGGCAAATAATTCTTTCATAGCGCTGCCTCTTCTGTCAGGGCTAGATAGATGTCATTCAGACTAGCATCCGGCATTTGAAATTGAGCACGCAACTCAGTCAAGCTGCCCTTGGCCCGCACTTGACCCTTGTGCAGAATTACAAAACTATCGCACATCTTCTCAGCAGAGTCCAGAACATGGGTGCTCATCAGAATCGACTTGCCCTTCTTCTTTTCCCCCTCCAAGAGCTGGATAAGGTCTGCAATAGCTACCGGATCCAGACCCAGAAAAGGCTCATCTACGATAAAAAGGCTGGGATCAACTACAAAAGCACAGATTATCATCACTTTTTGCTTCATCCCTTTTGAAAAGTGAACAGGGAACCAATCCAGTTTTTCCTTGAGTCGGAACATTTCCAGTAGCTTATCCACGCGCTTAAAAGCTGTTTCCTGCTCAATGTCGTATGCCATAGCTACCGTCTCAATGTGCTCGCGCAGGGTCAATTCTTCGTAGAGACTAGGCGTTTCCGGGATAAAACCGATTTTCTTGCGGTAATCGCTGGGATTGGTCCGCAGCTCCAGTCCATCAATCTGAATCTGCCCCTTATAAGGCGTCAGAAGACCAATAATCTCATTGATAGTCGTGGACTTGCCCGCGCCGTTGAGACCAATCAGACCAACCAGCTGGCCATTGCCCACTTCAAAGCTGACATCCTTTAAAACCGGGATATTAACATAGCCGCCCGTAAGCTCTTTGATTTCTAACATATTTTCTCCGAATTCTGGTATAATGGTTCTTATATTATAACAAAATCTAGCGAATAGAGGTACCATTTATGGCTGATTGTATTTTTTGTAAAATTATTGCTGGAGAAATCCCTTCTTCAAAAGTCTATGAAGACGAGAAAGTCCTTGCTTTTCTGGATATTTCTCAGGTAACACCAGGTCATACCTTGGTTGTCCCTAAAGAGCATTTCCGAAATGTGCTGGATATGGATGCTGACAGCACCAGTCAGCTCTTCGCTCGCGTACCGGACATTGCTCAAAAGGTCATGAAAGCCACAGGCGCAGCTGGTATGAATATCATCAACAACAACGAAGAAATTGCTGGCCAGACTGTCTTTCATACCCATGTGCATTTGGCACCACGCTACAGTGATGCAGATGATCTCAAGATTACTTTCGCAGCCCACGAACCAGACTTCCCAGCTCTGGCCGAATTAGCTGAGAAGATTGCGCAAGCTTAAGGAGGGACTATGAAACTGTCAAATATTTTCCTATTTATTGGTGCCGCAGCAGCCAGCTACAAGCTGGTTGAAAACCGTCAAAAAATTCAAGAAGAAATCATTGAAACAACAGATAGTCTAGACAAAGTAAAGGACAGTCTAGCCAATATCCAACGAAATATTGCCATCATTCAAGAGCAAAAAGAGCAAGTCAAAGACATCGCTCAAGATCTTACTTATAAATATAAAGTCCTTGAAAACCAAGCTCAAGTGCAGATCCAGCAAGTCAAAGACATCTGGGAAAAGTACGAGTCTTAATAGAGAAAAGATGGATGATAAGGAAACAAAAACTCAAATCCGGCACCGCGTCAAGAACTTCTTGTCATTACCAAAAGAGACCAAGACATTTTGTCCCGGCCTCTTTTTATATTTAACTTTTTACTCTGTAGTCGCATTGACTACTGGCTGACTTTGTGGGGTGCTGACACTGACATCTGCAGCTGGGGCAGAGGAAGCCGCTGGAGCAACTGGAGTCGTATTCGTAGTTCCAACTGTTGTATCTGTCGTCGGATAAGAATAATTCTCATAACCATTATTATAAGTAGGCTGACTATAAGAATTCTGGTAACCGCTATAGCTTTCTGTGCTACTAGATGTACTACTGCTATTGCTGCTTCTTAGACTGTTGCCACCCATAATATCTTCATAGAGAACAGCATTGGTCTTCAGACTCTTAACTGTGTCCAAGCCCAGAGACTTGCGGATTAGATTCTGCATGCTCAGCAGATGCTCTGACGTCACCAGCTGATAGCTTCCACCATCAGGCAAGGTCGCATCTTCTCCACGCAGCTGTTCAGACTTGATGTTCTTAAAGGCATCCTGATAGCCTAGCAATTGTGGAATGCTTTTTGAATCAAGCGCGATATTGGTCTGCATATTGCTGCTGACAGCTTTTAAAATAGCCTGATAATGACTGACACTGTTGAGACTGAGAACTTTTTCAACCACTTTCTTAATTACTTCACGTTGACGCTTTTGGCGGCCATAGTCACCCTCTGGATCCTGATAGCGCATGCGGGCATAGACCAGCGCCTGATCACCATTGATAGTTTGCTTGCCAGGCTCAACCTTAGCAGTATACTCAGGCTCATTATCCTCAATAGAAATTGGGAAGTCAAAGGTATTATTGACCTCAATACCACCTACTGCGTCTACTAGCTGAACCAAGCCCTGCATATTAATCATCACATAGCGGTCGATGTGAATATTCATCAAGCCCTCAATAGTCGAAATGGCTAACTCTGCTCCGCCAGTTGCATAGGCTGCATTCAGCTTAGCTTCAACTGTCTGACCATTTTCATCAATCTGAGTCAGAATATCACGTTCCAAACTCATCATGACTGTTTTCTTGGTCTTGGGATTGACACTCAGGAGAATCATGGTATCACTGTTTCCGACCCAAGTATCCTCGCGGGAGCCACTCCCTGTATCTACACCCATCAGCAAGATAGTCATAGGCTTAGTCGCAGAAATGACATCTGTCTCATTTCCCAAGCCCTTATAAGTCTTGGACAGCTCATCTGTTGACTGACCATAGATTGTCCAAGCATAAGTACCGATACCAGCTGTCGTTACGACAAGGAGGCTAAGAAACATCATTATAATCTTTTTAAACATATCTTTTTTAGTCTATCAGCTTACCCATCAGGTAAACATCAAGAAATATCCCTTCTTTTAAATAGGCTCCTCTTTTTGTAAGCCTTCAATTTCAAATCCTAAATCTTTATAAAGGTGAACTGCTCGTTCATTTCTAACCTGAACGCTCAATTCCAAACGTCTAATAACTTGAGAATCTTCTGCCCAAGTCAGTGCCTCTTCCAGCAATATGCGTCCCAGTCCTTGATTCCAGAAAACTTTCTTCACTACAACAAAGACTTGACCAATATGGCGAATTCGCTCATGGAAATCAGCTGTGATGCTGACTAGGCCAGCAATCTCACCATTTAAAAGCGCTAACAGATAAAGCTGATTACTAGAAGCAGCCTGATGCTCAATGAATGAAGCCATCTCCTCTTGATTCATCAAAATTCCAGCTTCATCCAGCGTCATATAATCTGACTCAGACCCGACCTGATTGAGGAAGGCAATCAGATTAGCAGTATCTGTTTTTTCTGCTTCACGCAAGCATAATTCATATTCAGTCATTCTGCAATCCCTCAAGCAGCTCTTGGGCTCGCTTTCCTTTGGCTTCAAAAACCAATTCACGCGCATCTTCCATTTTCAAGAGGTTTAATTTGAGATAGTCTTCAGGTAGATTTTCTCTCAGCAGCTCCCCCCATTCAATGACCGTTACGCCTTCCCCAAAGAGAAAGTCATCCAAATCAATAGAGTCTGGATCATCTCCGATGCGGTAGACATCCAGATGATAGAGTGGCAAGCGACCCTCGTATTCCCGAACAATGGTATAGGTTGGACTTTTAATCATCTGCCTGATACCCAAACCTAGAGCCAGACCCTTAGTAAAGGTTGTCTTCCCTGCTCCTAAATCTCCCGTTAAAACCAGCACATCCCCTGCCTGGAGCAATTTGCCCAGACGCTGACCCCACTGGATTAATTCTTCCTCATTATGACTAAACATTCTCTTATTATACCAGAAAAAAATTTTTTCTGCTTAATTTTGCAAAAGAAAAATCAGCCGCAAAAAGCTGATTTTTTATACTGAAAATATAAGCTATCCAAACTTCACTAGACACAAGGAAATCCAGCAATGTTTAGACCTAATTTAAAGCCAAATTTACGAAATTCAAAATAAAGAGAAGATCCAAAATCCAAATCATAGAATGCACATCCTTGGCTTGACCTTTGAAGATTTTGACCAAAGTGTAGGTGATAAACCCAGCTGCTATCCCGTGAGTGATAGAATAGGCAAATCCCATAAAAATAGAAGTAAAGAAAGCTGGAATGGCTTCCGCCATATCATCCCAATGGATGTTTTTCAGACTAGCCAGCATCATAATCCCCACGATAATGAGAATCGGTGCAGTTGCAGCATTAGGAACAATAGCCAAGAGTGGGCTAAAGAAGCTTGACACCGCAAAGCAGATGGCTACGACCAAGGCGGTCAGACCTGTTCGGCCTCCAGCTCCGATACCAGCTGCAGACTCCACATAAGTCGTCACATTAGAAGTTCCAGCAATGGCGCCAATAGAGGTTCCGATGAGATCCGAGTAAAGAGCCTTATCCAAACCTTCTGATTCATGGTTTTCCCCAGAAGTCGCCACAATCCCGACCTTTTCACCTGTCCCAATCAAGGTACCAATGGTATCAAAAATATCTGTCAAGGAGAAAGCCAGAATAGCCATACATGTCTGGGGCCAGCGAGCTGAATCTGCTAAAAGGGCACCCAGACCTTTCGGACCTACTGCCACCCCAAAAATCTGCCCCAGTTCATTAACAGCAGTACCAATGTTATTCTGCCCAAAATCAATAGATGACAAATCAACCAAGCCAACCAGAATAGCTACCACTGTCGTTACTAGGATGGATAGGATAACACCACCCTTGATATTTTTCACGATAAAGAAGATTGTGATGGCCAAACCAACCAGGGCTACTAGGACCGCTGGATTGTTAAAGTCTACCAGACCTGGAGTTGCTGCTGAATTAGCCGTAATAGCCGCTGCAGCTTTATCTGCTCCCTTGCCAGCTACTGTATAGTTTCCCGGATCGATTGAAAACTTGAGCAAGCCAGCATTTTTAATACCTACATAAGCCAGAAAGACTCCGATTCCTGCCGAGATAGCTGCTCGCAAGGAGCCTGGAATTGACTCAATGATCATCTTACGCACCTTGGTCAAAGTGATAATGAGCGAAATAATCCCGCAGATAAAGACCATAGCCAAGGCTTCCTGCCATGTGTAGCCCAAGGCAAAGACGACCGTAAAAGTGAAAAAGGCATTCAGACCCATACCCGGTGCCTGCGCATAAGGCAGATTGGCAAAGAAAGCCATCATCAAGGTACCTGCAACAGCCCCGATAATCGTAGCTAGGAAAACACCCTGCTTGGGCATACCTGTCTGAGCCAGCATAGCCGGATTGACAAATAAAATGTAGGACATGGCAAAGAAAGTCGTCAGACCAGCCAAAACTTCTGTCCGGACATCTGTCCCTTTTTTTCGGTCAGTTTGAAAAAAATTTATCCATTTTTTTCAATAAATCTCCTTTTGAGTAAAAATTTCTAATATCTAGTTCAAAAACAAAGAAAAAAACAGATTTGAATCTCGTTTATTTGCGAACGATATTTTAAATTATAATAAAAAAACATTCACTTTTTCAAGATGAATGTCTCGCTATTCTTATTTTTTTTATTATCTCTCATCAGAAATACCAAACTCATAAACTGTAAAAAAGTAAAACCAAGAATGAAAGGCAGTCGATCAGGCTGCAAAGTTTGCAAAAGCTTCTGTATAACCAGCTGAGGATGAAGCAATAAATCCCAGCTATTGAGGCGATCATAACGTCCTATGTAGATAGCCAGACTGGACACAGCCGACAGAGCTGCCGTCAGCAATAGATCCAAATACCAGTTAAGCTTTCCAACGCTCCTTGATGACATACCAGCTCTCCATACCACAGAAAATCCCGAATAAAATACTGGAAACAAAAGCTAAAAAGAGCAGGAAAAACACTTGGCTTACTCAGAACATCTGCCACCCAAGTCATATGAATCAAATCAGTAATCATATAGAAAGTGTTGGGGAAGAAAAGCAACCACAACAGGAAAAGAAGAGGATAAGCCCACTTCTGCTTCTTGAATAAAAGCGTCAAGACAGCTGCATCATAGCTGATTAAGGCCAAGGTCATATTCCAGATGAGATAGGTTGGACCTCCATTTAGAGATTGGATATAGATAAAAAAGGCAATCATCAGAAAAAGAGCATGAATCATGATCGGTTTACGCATACGAAAAGCTCCTCCTTGCTGTGTCATAATTGTGACTGATTAGAGCACCATTATAACATAAGTCGTGTTATTTACACTGAATTCTGTTATAATAGTCTGTATTATCACTGAAAAGAGACTCACATGACAAAAAAAGTAATCGCTGTGGATTTGGACGGAACCTTGCTGGATTCTAACAGCAATCTGTCTGACTTCACCAAAGAAACCATCAAAAAAATTTCCCAAAAGGGCCACAAGGTCATCATCACAACAGGACGGCCCTACCGCATGGCTTTGAAATATTATAAAGAATTAGAGCTCAATACGCCCATGATTAACTTCAATGGCTCTCTGACTCACATTCCAGAAAAGAAATGGGACTTTGAAAAATCGCTGACGCTGGATAAGTCCTTTCTGCTGGATATGGTTAAGCGCAGGGATGAGATTGAAGCGGATTTCATTGCCGGCGAATACCGCAATAAATTTTATATCACCAATCCCTAATGAAGAAATTGCTGATCCCAAGCTCTTTGGCATCGATGCTTTTAAGCCTGAAAACCAGTTTCAAGCCAATCTGGTAACGGAGAATCCTAACGCCATTCTCCTGCAGACACGAGCAGCTGACAAATATGCTCTGGCAGAGGAAATGAATGCTTTTTACCAGCATGAACTTGCCATCAACTCTTGGGGCGGACCGCTCAACATTCTCGAGTGTGCTCCCAAAGGGGTCAACAAAGCCTTCGCCCTTCAGTACCTGCTTAATGTTCTCAATGTGGATCGTAAAAATCTGATTGCCTTTGGCGATGAGCAAAATGATACTGAGATGCTGTCCTTTGCTGGCACTGGCTATGCCATGAAAAATGCCAATACTGACCTTCTTCCATACGCAGACCAGCAGTTGTCTTTGACTAACGACCAAGATGGCGTCGCCCACGAGCTAAACAAACTCTTTTTATAAAAGTAGACAATTAGGCAAACTCTGTTCGAGAGTTTGTCTTTTATTTTTTGTCTTCTCTCGACCTCAATCATGCTTAAAAGCTTTAAAAATCAGAGCTTATTAGCTGCGCTATGATATTATGGTAAATCCACACTTGGTTTTGTAAGCGTTTGCCGTTTGTTCGAGTTTGTGATATAATTAACATAATCAAAAACTAAATAACAGGAGGAAACTACTTATGAAAGCAGTTGTTGTAAATCCAGAGGGAACCAATGTCCAACTCATCGAAAATAAGGAACTTCGTCCTCTTGAAACAGGGGAAGCTCTCGTTGACATCGAATACTGCGGTGTCTGCCATACGGATTTGCACGTCGCGCATGGTGACTTTGGTAAGGTACCGGGCCGCGTTCTCGGACATGAAGGTATTGGTATTGTCAAAGAAATCGCTCCAGATGTAAAAAGTCTCAAAGTCGGAGACCGCGTCAGTGTTGCATGGTTCTTTGAAGGCTGCGGCGCTTGTGAATACTGTACAACTGGCCGCGAAACCCTTTGCCGTACAGTAAAAATGCTGGCTATTCTGTTGATGGTGGGATGGCAGAGCAATGTATCGTAACAGCTGACTACGCTGTCAAAGTCCCTGAAGGACTGGATCCTGCACAAGCTTCTTCTATCACTTGTGCCGGTGTAACGACCTACAAGGCTATCAAAGAAGCTCAGCTTCAACCAGGCCAATGGACAGTTATCTTTGGAGCAGGTGGATTGGGTAACCTAGCGGTTCAATATGCTAAGAAAGTCTTTAACGCACATGTTGTCGCTGTTGATATCAACAATGACAAGCTCGCTCTGGCCAAAGAAGTCGGTGCTGACATCGTCATCAACGGCCATGAAGTTGAAGATGTCACTGCTCTTATCCAAGAAAAAACTGGCGGTGCGCATTCTGCCGTAGTAACAGCCGTTTCTAAAGTTGCCTTTAACCAAGCTGTTGACTCTGTTCGTGCTGGCGGTCGGGTAGTTGCCGTTGGATTGCCATCTGAAATGATGGACCTCAGCATTGTCAAAACTGTTTTAGATGGTATCCAAGTCATTGGTTCCCTCGTTGGTACACGCAAGGACTTGGAAGAAGCCTTCCAGTTTGGTGCTGAAGGATTAGTGGTTCCTGTCGTTCAAAAGCGCCCTGTTTCAGATGCTGTGGATGTCTTTGACGAAATGGAAGCGGGTACTATTCAGGGACGTATGGTCCTTGACTTCACACACTAATACTTTAAAGCATGCCAGTTCCAACATTTACCAAGCTCTTGAAAACATATGATGGACAGACTTAATATTATTAGAAACTTTTGCCATTATAGATGGAGGCTAAAGACATAAGATGCGAATTCTTGTCTTTGGTCCTCCTCTTTCTTTTTTGATAAACAAACACTTTCTCAAACACGATTCTTTTCTTTCATTTCAAAAGTCTCTTTCATATTATTTCAACATTTTTCATATGTTAACCTGTTATATTTCTCTGTTTTCCTAATTTATTAAAACATTTCTATAGCTAAGGTTTGCTTATACCTATATTTATCAGGCATTCAGTGAATACTGACATTTTTGAAAGAAAAAGTCGTTTTTAGGAACAAACGCTTGCATTTTTCATGAAAACGTTTTATAATAAACTTGCCTTAAAGTTTTCTTAAAACTTAAGTCAAACATTTTATAAGGAGGAATGTCAATAATGAGTATCGGAATCATTATTGCTAGCCACGGTGAATTTGCTGCTGGTATTCATCAATCAGGTTCTATGATTTTCGGTGAGCAGGAAAAAGTACAAGTTGTAACTTTCATGCCCAACGAAGGACCAGATGATCTCTATGCAAAGTTCAATGACGCTGTGGCTTCGTTTGATGCGGACGATGAAGTGTTGGTCTTGGCTGACCTTTGGAGTGGCTCTCCATTCAACCAAGCTAGCCGTGTCATGGGTGAAAATCCAGACCGCAAGTTCGCTATCATTACAGGCTTGAACCTGCCTATGCTGATTCAAGCTTATACAGAAAGGATGATGGATGCCAACGCCGGCGTTGAAGCTGTTGTTGCTAACATCATCAAAGAAGCCAAGGAAGGAGTCAAAGCTCTGCCTGAAGAGCTGAACCCTGCTGCTGAAGAAGCAAATGCTCCTGCTGCAGCTGCTCCAGTTGCCCAAGCAGCAATCCCTGAAGGGACTGTAATCGGTGACGGCAAGCTCAAAATCAACCTTGCCCGGATCGACACACGTTTGCTGCACGGTCAGGTAGCAACAGCTTGGACGCCAGATTCAAAAGCAGATCGTATTATCGTTGCTTCTGACTCAGTAGCCCAAGATGAACTTCGTAAAGAGTTGATTAAACAAGCTGCACCAGGTAATGTCAAAGCCAATGTTGTCCCAATCGACAAATTGATTGCTGTTTCAAAAGATCCTCGCTTTGGCAACACACATGCCTTGATTCTATTTGAAACTCCTCAAGATGCCCTCCGTGCTATTGAAGGCGGTGTGCCAATCAAGACCCTTAATGTCGGTTCTATGGCTCACTCAACTGGTAAAACAATGGTCAACAACGTACTGTCAATGGATAAGGAAGACGTTGCTACTTATGAAAAGCTGCGCGACCTTGGCGTTGAATTCGATGTACGTAAAGTACCAAATGACTCTAAAAAAGATTTGTTTGATTTGATTAAGAAAGCCAACGTGCAGTAGAATCAAACGTTTTGCTTCAATTAATTTACGAAAGGATTTAGAACATGTCTATTATTTCTATGGTTTTAGTAGTCTTTGTTGCCTTCTTAGCCGGTCTAGAAGGTATCTTGGACCAATTCCAATTCCACCAACCGCTGGTTGCTTGTACCTTAATTGGACTGGTAACTGGTAATTTGGCTGCTGGTGTTATGCTGGGTGGCTCTCTCCAGCTGATCGCTCTTGGCTGGGCTAATATCGGAGCTGCTGTAGCACCTGATGCTGCCCTCGCTTCTGTTGCCGCTGCCATCATCATGGTACTGGGTGGAGACTTCTCAAGCAAAGGAATCGCTGTAGCACAAGGTGTTGCTATTCCACTTGCTGTTGCTGGTCTCTTCTTGACTATGATTGTCCGTACTTTGTCAGTCGGTTTGGTTCACGGTGCAGATGCTGCTGCGAAAAAGGAGACATTAAAGGAGTTGAACGCGCTCACTTTATCGCTCTTTTCATGCAAGGAGCACGTATTGCTATCCCTGCAGCACTTCTTTTGATGATTCCTGCTGAGTCTGTTAAATCTGCTCTTGAAGCTATGCCAGCTTGGCTATCAGAAGGTATGCAAATCGGTGGTGGTATGGTCGTAGCCGTTGGTTATGCCATGGTTATCAACATGATGGCAACTCGTGAAGTATGGCCATTCTTCGCTATTGGTTTTGCTTTAGCTGCTGTCAGCGAACTCACTCTGATTGCCCTCGGTGCAATTGGTGTCGCTATTGCCCTCATCTACCTTGCCTTGTCTAAAAAAGGCGGAAATGGTGGTGGCGGAGCAACAGCTTCATCTAACGATCCAATTGGCGACATCCTAGAAGACTACTAAGAAAGGAGACACACTATCATGACAGAATTAAATACTGTAAAACCTGATGAGTCAGGAAAATTGACTCTTTCAAAGGCTGACCGTCAAAAAGTTTGGTGGCGTTCTACTTTCTTGCAAGGTTCTTGGAACTACGAACGTATGCAAAACTTGGGCTGGGCTTATTCACTGATTCCAGCTATTAAGAAACTTTATACTAAAAAAGAAGATCAAGCTGCTGCTCTTGAGCGTCACTTGGAGTTCTTCAACACTCACCCATATGTTGCAGCTCCAATCATCGGAGTTACACTTGCGCTTGAAGAAGAAAAAGCAAATGGTGCAGCAATTGATGATGCGGCTATCCAAGGAGTTAAAATCGGTATGATGGGACCTCTGGCTGGTATCGGAGACCCTGTCTTCTGGTTCACAGTTCGTCCTATCCTTGGAGCACTTGGGGCATCTCTTGCTTTGACTGGAAATATCATTGGTCCACTTATCTTCTTTTTAGCTTGGAATGCTATCCGGATGGCTTTCCTCTGGTACACACAAGAATTGGGCTACAAGGCTGGTTCTGAAATCACTAAAGACATGTCTGGTGGTATCCTCCAAGACATTACCAAAGGTGCTTCAATCCTAGGTATGTTTATCTTGGCTGTTCTGGTTGAGCGCTGGGTATCTATTAAGTTTGTCTTTAACGTTTCATCTGTTAAGCTAGATGATAAAGCATATATCCATTGGGACAAATTGTCTAGTGGTTATAAGGGTATCCAAGAAGCCTTTGCCCAAGTAGGTCAAGGACTATCTCAAACCCCTGAAAAAGTTACAACTTTCCAACAAAACTTGGATTCCTTGATTCCTGGTTTGATGGGACTACTTCTAACTTTCGCTTGTATGTGGTTGCTTAAGAAGAAAGTATCCCCTATCACTATCATCATCGCTCTCTTTGTAGTTGGTGTACTAGCTCACGTTGCTGGTTTGATGTAATCAAAAAGAAGGTTTCGGCCTTCTTTTTATTGTGGTATAATAGCTATATTATTTAAAAGGGAGTTACTCTATGGCACAGTCACAAAACAAAACAGTTGAGTTTAATACCACTGGCGTTTCCTATCTTGGATTAGGCGGAAAGGTTGGGAAATTTTTAATCGGCGAGACAGCTCTGGAGTTTTATGCTGATGCCAATGTAGAAGATTATATTCAGCTGCCTTGGTCTAGCATCACTACTATCGGTGCTAATGTTTCTGGCAAAAAAGTCAGCCGCCATTTTGAAATCTGGACTGACAAGGGAAAGTTTCTCTTTGCCTCCAAAGACTCTGGTAAGATTCTCAAAATTGCGCGAGAACATATCGGCAACGACAAAGTTGTGAGATTGCCGACTCTGTTACAAAAAATTGTTGGAATCTTTAAGAAGAAAAAATAGGGTTGAAAAAGTTTCAACCTTATTTTTTATATTTTCGACTAAGACAAAAGCTGCTTGTATCAGCAAAATGGAGCTAGCACAAAAAATTGAAAAGTGAAACAGGTTTGAGAATGCACTATTTCAGTCCCTTGAAATGATTGGATGAAGTAAGCTGATATTATCAATGCAAGACCGCATCATTAGATTTTCAAAAAGTATAAACATCAGCTAATTTTTTCTCGAAAGTCCATGTCTTGACACCTTCAACTTCACGGACATCTAGTTGTTTAAATCCGTTCTTTTTGTAAAAACGACAGTTGCTTTCTGTATGAGTAATCAAAGTAAGCCGCTGGCATTTCTCTTCTTTTGCAAGCAACTCAAGTCCTTTTGAGATAAAAAGACCGCCAACTCCCTGTCCTTGATAATCAGGCAGCACACCCAGCAATTCAAGATAAAGAGTTGAAATCCCCCTTTTTTTAGCTTCTTTACTGCCCTCCCCAAAGACTTTTTGAAAGGCTAAAAGCTGGGGAATATATTGCCACATCCTCCATGCTCCTGCCCGCAAAAAGGAAAGTATACCGACAGGATGGCTACCGAGCTTATGAATAGTAGCGACTGCCATAAGATGCCCGTCCACTTCAGCAAGCAGACAAATATGATGACGCATCGCTGCCTTAACCATAACTGCATGCAATCTATTTAGAAAATCAATATAAGACTGGCTACTGCCAAAGAGAGGACGAAATTTTTCTCTGTAGATCTCATGCTCAGCAAAAGCAGCAGTTAAAACTGAGACCACAGCATCAAGATCCCTTTCATCTGCTCTTCTAAAACGAATCATGATAGCTACCTCTTCAAATCTTTTCCGCTAGTTTTTCTAAAAAAGCCTGCCGTTTTTCAGCTGTAGACTGAGAAATATTCCCGAAATTCAACCAACGGCGCTGTCTAGCACCGATAGACTTAAAGGTATGGCCCAACATGGCTTTCTTGACGACATCACCACAGAAATACTTAAGATAGAAGGTCGGTGCTGCAGAGGTAGTAATAGCCAATACCTCTTTAATATTGGTCAGACGACCAACTAACTGGCGAGTTTTGCTCTCCTCGTAAATCTTATTTTTCAAAAAAACCTTATCTTCAAAGCCCTTGACAATAGCTGGCATATCCGCCCACCAGATAGGAAAAATCATGATAAGGCGGTCACAGGACGCAAGAGCTTCCTGATATTTTAAAACTAGTGGGTCTAGTGCCTGCCCCTTATTAAAAAGCGCTAGCTCTTCCTTGGTATAGACAGGATTAAAACCATCCTCATAGAGATCGACCAGTTCATAGGTCTGACCTTTCTTCTCCAACAAGTCCTGAACCTGCTCTAAAATAGCATGGTTAAAGCTTTTATCATAGGGATGTGCATAAACAATGAGATTTTTACTCATATTTGTAACCTCCTAGTAAATCATTGAACATTGAGCGATAAACTTCCTCATCAAAAGGCTCCAAGCCTTTAGCAATAAATGCCCATAGCCTGTGATGAAGGTGTCCAGCTTGAGCAAAAGAATCTTTTTCTCTTTTTGACTCTCAATAGGCAGCCGATCCAGATAAACCACTGTCTTATTCCCGATTTCCAGAAGCTCACCTTTCCGGTAAGCCTCTGTCGCTACAGGGCTGAAAAAGAGAAAATCCATCATCTGACTGTTAGTTTCATATTCCGATAAAAGAAAGAGTCCTATCTGCCAAATGCAATCCAGAGGATCAGAGACTCCGTCTAAATACTGTTCCTCTAAACGTTTAAGCTGCTTCTGGTTTTCCAAAAGACAGACCTGATAGTAAAGCTCCTCCTTGTTCTCAAAAGCCTTGTAAAAAGCACCAGTCGTAACTCCCAGCAGAGATGCCAGTTTTCTCAAGGGGATATTCTGATAGCCATACTCTATGATAAGCTGGCTTGCCTTCTCAATCATACGGTCGCGTGTTGTTTGTTTTACCATAAGAACTCCTTCAGATAACTATGTTACCTTTATTTAAAGATAACATAGTTATCTTTTTCTGTCAAGATTTTTCCTATCCTGGGATTTACATTTTCCCGAAAATCCTGTATAATAGTCGAAACGGATAAGTACTATTGGGCACTTTTCAGAAAGTCTGCGGTGGCTGTGAGCAGATAAGGAGAAAATAGGAAATTCTACCGTTAGTTTAAAAATGAATAATTAAGCAAGTGCACTTTTGTGAAGTTGGATGGAACCGCGGCTATGCCGCTCCAACAGTTTCATAAAGTGCTTTTATTTTTGGAGGTACCTATGTTAGATTTAAAACGTATCCGTACAGATTTTGATTCTGTAGCTGAAAAATTAGCTACGCGAGGTGTTGACGCAGCTACCCTTAGCCAAATGAAAACCATCGACAAAGAACGCCGGGATTTATTGGTCAAGGTTGAAGAACTCAAGGCTGAGCGCAATACTGTTTCTGCTGAAATTGCCCAAGCTAAACGCAACAAAGAAAATACAGATGACAAGATTGCTGCTATGCAAAAACTTTCTGCTGAGGTCAAGAACTTAGACGCAAGCTTGGCTGAGCTGGATGCTAAGTTGACTGAATTCACTACCACTCTGCCTAATATCCCGCACGATAGTGTTCCTGTGGGAGCAGATGAGGACGAAAACGTCGAAGTTCGTCGCTGGGGTACGCCGCGCCAATTTGACTTTGAAGCTAAAGCTCACTGGGATTTGGGTGAAGATTTGGACATCCTAGACTGGGAACGTGGGGCAAAAGTTACTGGTGCTCGCTTCCTCTTCTATAAGGGATTGGGAGCAAGACTTGAGCGTGCTATCTACAACTTCATGCTGGATGAGCATGGCAAAGAAGGCTACACCGAAGTCATCACTCCTTATATGGTAAACCACGATTCCATGTTTGGGACTGGGCAATATCCTAAGTTCAAAGAAGATACGTTTGAGCTAAGTGATACCAACTTCGTTCTGATTCCGACTGCTGAAGTTCCGCTGACCAACTACTACCGAGATGAAATTTTGGACGGCAAAGAATTGCCAATCTACTTCACGGCTATGAGCCCATCATTCCGCTCTGAAGCGGGCTCTGCTGGTCGTGACACGCGCGGTCTCATTCGTTTGCATCAATTCCACAAGGTTGAAATGGTGAAATTTGCTAAGCCAGAAGAATCATATGAAGAGCTAGAAAAGATGACTGCCAACGCTGAAAATATCCTGCAAAAGCTGAATCTGCCTTACCGCGTTGTAGCACTCTGTACTGGAGATATGGGCTTCTCAGCTGCTAAGACCTACGACTTGGAAGTTTGGATTCCGGCTCAGAACACCTACCGTGAAATCTCTAGTTGCTCTAACACAGAAGATTTCCAAGCTCGTCGAGCTCAAATCCGCTACCGTGACGAAGCAGATGGTAAGGTCAAACTCCTTCATACTCTCAACGGTTCTGGACTGGCTGTCGGACGCACAGTAGCAGCTATCTTAGAAAATTACCAAAACGAAGATGGCTCTGTGACTATCCCAGAAGTCCTGCGTCCATACATGGGTGGATTAGAAGTCATAGCGCCAAAATAAAAAGCAGATTATCCTGATACTTTGCCTGTATCATTAGGTCTAAATGCAGACTTATTTTGCTAAAATTAAAAAATCCGAGATCAACTCAGAGAAAATCAAAAACAGATTTTCAAAGAGTATCATCTCGGATTTTTTGTTATCTTTCTGGCTCGCAATGAGACTGTATAGTAAAAACAAACATAGAGGACAATTACGAAAGCTAGCAGAGCTTCAGCATGACTTAGCCAAACAAGCCATGCCCAACCTAGATAATCAAGTCCCAGTCTCAGGGCAAAAGCTGTATTGACAAGAGGAAAGGTCAAAGGCTGACCAGCTAAGCTGAGGACCCAGTCGGAAAATACGAGGTAAAAGGCATAGGACCAAGAGATAAAAGGCCTGAGATAAGAGGAGCAGCAAGGCGACAAACCAACCTTCAGCATCAGAACCAGCCAAACGGATATAACTTCCCAGCAGGAGCGAGAAAGGCGCACAGTAAATGGCCCACTGCGGCTTTAAAGCATCAGGCAGCCTTTGTGACCACCTAGCCCTGTAAAATAAGGGATAGAGAATCAAACTCAGTAGCAGAGCAAAAAACCAAGCTACATAGCCCAAAAATGGCTGATGAACTACACCCTGAGTCAAGCTTGCCATGGCCAATCCAACATAGAGGACCGTCCAGCTCGGGGTCAAAGATAATCCCTCGGCCTTAAGGACATACTTCCAAGTAAAGATAGCTATTAGAAAAATATGCAGCAGCAAGGCTATATACCAAAGAAACTGGCTCACCAAAAATAAGCCAAGCTTGCTTAGGTAAGCAGCTAAGAGCATACTAGCCATAGGATAAGTCGCAAAGCTCGATAAGAAAGGTGGCTTTTGCAAATCCTGCCGATAGTCTGCAAATGACAGCACTAAAGCCAGTGTCAGATAAATCCAAAGTATCAAAGCTAGACCATTTAACAAGTGGAAAAAGATAGAATGGTAGTTCAGTAACAGATTAGCTAAGCCAAATAGGCCAAGAATCAACCCAGATAAGAGAATGGGCGGTCGTTTGCTGTTCACGAAGCAACTCCTTTATAGTAATGTTTTGAAGTACCTTTTCAATGACAGTCAAACCTTTGTTTGTCATCATTTCTATGAAACTTCTAAAATATGCCGCAACTGGACTGCACTCGGTGAGACAATGGGAAGAAAAGCTCCTTCGTTCCAACGGCGGATAAATCCAGAAGTCGAATTACTCAAGTATCCTCTGCCTCCACTAGCCTGCAACTCCAAGAGCAGACTTTGAGCCACTACATCAACTATATCAATTCGCAGCTGGAAGAGCTCCTTAGGACGCTCAACAAAATAGCCAGGCTGGAGAAGTCCTCTATAGAGCTGATCCTGGATTTCAGTCAGAGCAGCCACTTGCTCCTCCCACTCCTCTCTCAAAATGGAGCGAACTGACAGATTGGCCTCGACCTCCGCCAGAGACTTCTCTGCTAAGCCAAGAGCCAAACCAAACTGATAACCTAGAAAAGCTGGGCGATTTTCTGCCAAAAAGTCCTGGGCATCTTGAGCAAGAATCCATTCTTCTTGCAAAGGCACATGGTTAAAGGTCAGGGCAGCTGTATTTCCCCCTTGCAAAGATACAAACTCTAAATCCGCTGAACGGGAGAAATTCTCTGCGTCAGATGGCACAGCCAGAACCAGCGGCTGGCGGCTCCCGTCTTCGAAACCGGCAACAAATATGCTGAGAAAGCGATCCGCGCGAGCATTGGTTACCCAAGGCAGACGTCCCTTGAGATAAAGCTGTCCATCTTCTTCCACAATAGACACATTTAACTCCTCTAGGTCCGACAGGAATTTAACAGCATTAGACAAGCTGTCGCACCTGCATATTCCCCTGACAGGAGACCTTCCAAATAGTGGTCTCTAAAGTAGGGATTAGAAGACTTTAAAACGTTATCAATAAAGGTCCTTTGCCCCCAAGAGATAAAGGAAGCTGTCAAGGAATGGTGAGCCAGCTCCTTGAGCACTTCAATCACATCCGTATCATTGCCACCTCGGCCTCCCAGCTCTTCTGGAACGCCAACCCGAAAGGCTCCTTCAGCAGCAATACGCTCAATCAGTTGATTGCCAGCTGCACAGGATTCTTTGTCAATTTGGTCAGCGTGATCATCCAACCAGTTGATAAACTCTTCTGAAAAAAATGTCATTTGCCACCTCCTCAAAGACTAGGCATAAGGCTGCAATTCCGGATTAATTGGCGTGTTGGCTAGATTATTGGCATAATTGCAAAGGGTCGCAAGGCTAACACCCAGAACTACATCCAGTGCATTCTCATGCGTATAGCCTGCTTCTAGGAAGTCTGACAAAGCCTCATCTCCGACTCGTCCCTTAGTATTGATGACAGCAATGGTAAATTTAGCAAGCGTATCTAACTTCGGATCTGTATCAATCGGAGTACGATTGCGCAGAGCCTCCAAAAGATCATCATTCATTTGAATCTGCTTGATTGAAAAAGCTGTATGACCCGCTACACAGAAAGCACAGCCATTAGTAACTGCAGCTGTTATCTGCACTACTTCACGCTCAGTCGGTGTCAGGCTGTTACGGCGATTGATGGCTCCAACCGTCCGATATGTTTCCAAAGCCGTTGGCGCATTGGCCAAAAGACCGATAAGATTGGGAATGTAGCCACCGTTATCTTTTTGAACAGTTTCTAGGACTTCTTTTACCTCAGCTGGTGCGGACTCAATTGTATGGATAATAAATTCTGACATATGAAACCTCATTTCTTTTAATTAGAAACTATCTTAACATAGGACCAATGGCTTGTATAATATATATTTTATATAAGTCCTATAAAGAGAATATAATGCGATTTTTCAAACTAAAATATATTACCCTCATGAGGTAGCTCCACATCAATTTCAAACAAGAATCCGAAACGAGAAAAAGAAGCCTTTTGGCTTCGATTTTTTAATATTTCCTGAATCGCTGGTAGCGATTTTCCAGTAATTGCTCCAAGGGAAGCTGAGACAGACTATCCAACTCAGCAGCAATTTCTTCTTTCACTGCAGCCAGTAATTCATGGTTGTTAAAGCCTCTTTCAGGAATAACCTTATCCACCACTTCCATCTGCAAGAGCTCGTGTGAAGTAATTTTCATCAGTTCTGCCGCTTCCATAGCGCGGCTGCCGTCTTTCCAGAGGATAGAAGCAAAACCTTCCGGGCTGAGAACTGCATACATAGAGTTTTCCAGCATCCAGACCTTGTCTGCTACAGCCAAAGCCAAGGCTCCGCCTGAGCCACCTTCACCAATGATGATGGCAATAATCGGCACTTTGAGATTGCTCATTTCCATCAAATTGCGGGCAATGGCTTCCCCTTGACCACGTTCCTCAGCACCGACACCAGGGTAGGCACCTGCCGTATTGATAAAGGTTACCACAGGACGTCCAAATTTTTCCGCCTGCTTCATGAGGCGCAGAGCCTTGCGGTAGCCTTCTGGATGAGGCTGTCCAAAATTACGGCGCAGATTGTCTTGCAAATTGCGACCCTTTTGAATACCGACTACCGTTACAGGCTGACCGTTTAGCGTCCCTATACCGCCAATCACCGCACCGTCATCTCGAAAAGAGCGATCCCCATGCAGCTCGACGAAGTTTTCAAAAATTCCTTGTGCAAAATCCAGCGCAGTCAAACGAGCCTGATCACGCGCTTCTTTAATAATCCGAGTGATTTTTGTCATGCTTGACCTCCATGGAATGCTAATAAGGTAGCAAGTGTATCTCTCATGTCACCACGCTTGACGATGGCATCTACAAAACCATGCTCCATGAGAAATTCAGCCTTTTGAAAATCATCTGGCAGCTTCTCACGAACAGTGGATTCAATAACCCGACGCCCGGCAAATCCAACCAAAGCCTGTGTTTCAGCCAGAATAATATCGCCTTCCATGGCAAAAGAGGCTGTGACACCGCCAGTTGTCGGATCTGTCAAGACAGTCAAATAGAAGAGTCCCGCAGCAGAGTGCCGCTGAACAGCCGCAGAGACCTTAGCCATCTGCATCAAGCTCATAATGCCCTCTTGCATCCGGGCACCGCCAGAAGCCGTAAACAGAACGACTGGCAATTTATGCTCTGTCGCATACTCAAAGAGACGGGTAATCTTTTCACCCACTACTGTCCCCATAGATGCCATGATAAAGTTCGAATCCATGATTCCAAGAGCCGTTTTATGTCCCTTGATACTAGCTGTTCCAGTCAGAACCGCCTCGTCTAAGCCTGTCTTCTCTCGGGTAAGAGCCAATTTTTCTTGATAATTAGGGAAGTTCAGAGGATCCTTGGTTTCAATTCCAGTGAACATCTCCTCAAAACTGTTCTCATCCACAGTTAGATTTAAGCGCTCATGAGCAGAAATACGGAAATTATAGCCACAGTTAGGACATACACTGTCATTTCCAAGATCTTTTTGGTAAATGGTATGCTTACAACCTGGGCATTTCGAAAAGAGTTCGTCTGGTACCTCAGGCTTTGCTTGAGGCTTTTCCCGACTCGCTCGATTAGGATTGATACGGATATATTTATCCTTCTTTGAAAACAAAGCCATCGTTTACGTCTTCTCCTTTTCAAGATTTTATACTCAGGCACATCAAACTGCAAGAGTCACTGTCTTTCGAGTTTGCAGAGTAGCTCTTATATGTCGTATCTATTGTTTCTCTTGATAAGCCGGAAGGAACTTCTCCATGAGAAAGGCTGTGTCATAATCACCAGCAATTACATTAGGATCTGAGATTAAGTCCAGTTGGAAGCCGCTGTTGGTCACAACACCGTCAATTTCTAGTTCATAGAGTGCACGTTGCATCTTCATCAGAGCATCGAAGCGATTTTCCCCATGAACAATTATCTTCGCAATCATGCTATCGTAGTAAGGCGGGATGGTATAGCCAGGATAGACGGCTGAATCCACGCGCAGACCCACTCCACCGCTTGGCAGATAAACATTTGAAATCTTACCTGGACTCGGTGCAAAGTTAAAGGCTGGATTTTCAGCATTGATCCGACACTCAATCGCATGCCCTCGGATTTCAACATCATCCTGACTGAAGGACAGCTCTTGACCGTTTGCAATCTTAATCTGCTCTTTTACAATATCCACACCGGTAACAAACTCGGTGACTGGATGCTCAACCTGCACCCGAGTGTTCATCTCCATAAAGTAGAATTCACCCTTGGCTTCATCAAGCAGAAACTCAATCGTTCCAGCATTTTCATAGCCGACAGACTGAGCAGCCCGAACGGCTGCTTCACCAATCTGCTGACGCAGGGTTTTCCCAATCGCCACAGATGGACTTTCTTCCAGCACTTTCTGATTATTACGCTGCAAAGAGCAATCCCGCTCGCCCAAGTGGACCACATGCCCCTGCTGATCAGCCAAAATCTGCACTTCAATATGGCGCGCTGGATAGATTACTCGCTCCATATACATGGCACCATTACCAAAGGCCGCTTTGGCTTCGCTAGACGCAGACTCAAAGGCCGCTACTAAATCCTCAGCCTTTTCAACCTTACGAATGCCCTTGCCGCCGCCGCCAGCAGAAGCTTTAAGCATGACTGGATAACCAATCTTTTCGGCAACTTCCAAGGCTTCTTCAGAGGTATGAACTTCTCCATCAGAACCTGGGATGACCGGCACTTTCGCCTTAATCATCTGAGCCCGAGCATTAATCTTGTCCCCCATCAAGTCCATAACAGCACCTGAAGGTCCAATAAACTTAATGCCGACTTCTTCGCACATGGTCGCAAATTTAGAGTTTTCACTCAAAAAACCAAAACCAGGATGAATGGCTTCTGCACCTGTCAGAACAGCAGCAGACAGGACAGCGTTCATATTCAGATAAGAATCTGTGGACTTGGCTGGACCGATACAGACTGCCTCATCAGCCAATAGGGTATGGAGTGCTTCCTTGTCAGCCGTTGAATAAACAGCTACCGTATCAATTCCCAACTCGCGGGCTGCACGAATAATTCTGACCGCAATTTCCCCACGGTTAGCAATTAAAATTTTACGAAACATGGTGAAAGCTCCTTTTATCTACTGACCAATCGCAAAGGTCAAAGTACCGCTGGCTGCAAGTTTTCCATCAACTTCTGCTTTCGCCTCTACAACCGCAATCGTTCCGCGGCGCTTAACAAACTTAGCTGTCATAATCAACTGATCACCTGGTACAACTTGCTTCTTGAACTTAACCTTGTCCATGCCAGCGTAGAAGACCAGTTTGCCCTTATTTTCTTCTTTGGACAATTCCAGTACGCCGGCCGTTTGAGCCAGAGCTTCCATGATTAAGACACCTGGCATAACAGGATATTGAGGAAAATGTCCATTAAAGAAAGGCTCATTGACTGTCACATTTTTCAGAGCAACAATCTCATCTTCGCTAACTTCCAAAACACGATCCACCAAAAGCATTGGGTAGCGGTGCGGAAGTGCTTCTTTTATTGAATTAATATCAATCATTTGATGCGTACCAGCCCTTTCCCAAATTCAACCATTTCTTCATTCTGAACCAGAATTTCTGTAACCAGACCATCTTTCGGTGCTGGAACTTCATTCATGACCTTCATTGCTTCAATAATCATCAGGGTTTGACCTTTTTTAACTTGGTCTCCAACTGATACAAACGGCGGCTTGTCTGGACCAGCTGCTAAGTAAGCCACACCAACCAAAGGGCTTTCCACAACATCACCTTCAGCAGCAGGTGCCGGATCTTCTGAAGCTATTTCTGGCTCTGCAGACGGAGCTGCTTGAGGAGTTGGCTCAATCACAGGCGCACTTGCAGCCTGCAAAGGTACAGCAATTGGAGCAGCACTGGCTGTTGGAACTGCAGCCTGACCTTCATTCTTACTAAAAGTCAGCTCATCGCTCTGATTTTTGTAAGAAAACTCACGCAGACTAGACTTGTCAAACTGCGCCATTAAATCTTTAATTTCGTTGATATTCATAGGTTTTTAAGCCTCCCAGCGTTTAAAGGCAAGAACTGCATTGTGGCCGCCAAAGCCAAATGTATTGGAAATCGCATAAGGGATTTCCTGTTCCTTACCTTGACCGTAAATAACGTTGGCTTCAATATAGTCTGGCAGCTCTGTTGTACCAGCTGTTTTTGGTACATAGCTATGACGCATTGCTTCAATCGTCGCAATAGCCTCAACCGCGCCCGCTGCACCGAGTAAGTGTCCTGTAAAGGATTTAGTAGAGGACACCGCTACATCTTTACCAAAGACAGAAACAATGGCTCCGCTTTCGCCTTTTTCGTTAGCGGGGGTTGATGTGCCGTGAGCATTAACATAAGCTACATCTTTCGGCTCAATTTCAGCCTCTTCAACTGCCTGTTTGATAGCCTTGATAGCACCCAAACCTTCTGGATGCGGAGAAGTCATATGGTAAGCGTCACAAGTGTGGCCGTATCCTACCACCTCAGCCAGGATAGTAGCTCCGCGTTTCTCAGCATGTTCCAAACTTTCCAGAACCAGCATACCAGAACCTTCACCCATGACAAAACCATTGCGGTCCTTGTCAAACGGAATAGAAGCACGCTTAGGATCTTCTGTCGTAGAAAGAGCTGTCAGAGCTTGGAAACCAGCAATCGCAAATGGTGTAATAGAAGCTTCTGAACCACCAACCAGCATCACATCTTGATAACCGAACTTTAATTGAGCGGAAAGCTTCACCAATCGCATCGTTTAGCTGAGGCACAAGCTGTATTGACAGACTTACAGATACCATTGGCTCCAAAGCGCATAGCCACATTTCCTGCCCCCATATTTGGCAGGGGCTTTTGGCAAGGTCAAAGGTTTGATACGTTTAGGGACCTTTTTCATGCAAGCGAACAACCTGTTCTTCAATTTCCTGAATCCCGCCGATACCTGAAGCCACGATGACACCAAAGCGATCCTTATCCAACGCTTCTACATCTAAGTGAGCATTGTTGACCGCTTCTTGAGAGGCATAAATCGCATAAAGTGTATAATTGTCATAACGATTGGTATCCTTTTTGACAAAGTATTTATCAAAAGGGAAATCCTGAATTTCCGCCGCATTGTGAACACTGTATTCACTATGATCAAATTTAGTAATTGGACCGATTCCAATATTGCCTTCTTTTAAATTATTCCAGAATTCTTCTGGAGTATTTCCGATAGGTGAAGTTAAACCGTATCCTGTTACAACAACTCGATTAAGTTTCATATTGAGCTCCTTTATTTAGATGAATCAACTGATTTTCTACTCGTTAATATTCAAAAACTGTGACTTACTGCATAGTAAAGCCGCCATCAATTGTGATGACTTGACCCGTCAGATATTCTTGACCTGCCAAGAAGAGAGCAACATCTGCTACTTCTTCTGGAGTACCAAAACGCTTCATCGGAATGAGCGCCAGAGACGCTTCCTTGATTTTTTCTGGGAGCACATCTGTCATATCAGATGCGATAAAGCCAGGGGCAATGCAGTTAACACGGATATTTCGCGCTGCCACTTCACGGGCTACTGACTTAGAAAAACCAATCAGACCGGCCTTGGAAGCTGCATAGTTTGCCTGACCGATATTTCCAGCCAAACCAACGACACTCGATAGGTTGATAATAGCACCCTGACGAGCTTTTGTCATCGGTTTCAGGACTGATTGTGTCATATTGAACGTTCCAGTCAAGTTCACTTTCAGCACCTGCTCAAAATCTTCTTCCGTCATTTTCAGCATGAGCTTATCACGGGTAATACCAGCATTATTGACCAATACATCAACAGACCCCAGAGCCGCAACAGCTTCTTCCACTATCCGCTGAGCATCCGCAGATTTAGACACATCCCCAATAACAGCTACGACTTTACCAGAATAGCCGGCAAATTCAGCCAAAATATCATCAGAAATCCCGCTTAGTCCGTTTAAGATAACATTGGCTCCGACACTGGCAAATTTATGCGCAATTGCCAGCCCAATCCCACGAGCGGACCCTGTAATTAACACATTCTTGTTTTGTAATTCCATGATGATTCCTCATTATTTTTCTAGAAGAGCATTCAAACTTTCTACATCTTCAACTTGGCGTACATCCGCAGACCTATCAATTTTCTTAATAAAACCAGACAGAACTTTGCCAGGACCGATTTCGATAAATTCAGTCACACCAGCTTCCTGCATCTTAGCAATGCTGTCATAAAAGCGCACTGGCTCCATTACCTGACGAGTCAAAAGCTCTTTGACTCGTTCTTTTTCCATCACAGTTGCTTCAGTATTTCCGACTAATGGCCGTACAAAATCTGAAAACTCAACTGTTTCCAAGACTTCTGCCAATCGTTCGCTGGCTGGCTTTAAAGCGCTGTATGGAAAGGTCCAGATACATTGAGCGGGATTAAGCGCTTGACACCGGCATCTTTCAAAAGCTCCACAGCCTTATCTACCGCTGCGACTTCTCCTCCGATAACGATTTGACTAGGCGTATTATAGTTGGCTGGTGAGACTACACCAATAGCACTTGCTTCCTGACAGACTGCTTCAATGAGAGAAACCTCTGCATTTAAAACAGCGACCATTTTCCCAGAGCCAGCTGGAGCAGCCTCTTCCATGAAGCTACCGCGCTTAGCAACCAAGGCCACTGCAGTCTTAAAATCAAGGGCGCCAGCAGCTACCAAGGCAGAATATTCTCCAAGCGAGAGACCTGCTACCATATCAGGCTCGATTCCCTTATCAGCCAAGAGCCGATAAATAGCTACTGAAGTCGTTAAAATAGCCGGTTGCGTGTAGCGAGTTTGATTGAGCTTTTCCTCATCCTGATCGATCAAAGCTCGGACATCATAGCCTAGAACTTGGCTAGCCTCATCAAAAGTTGACCGCACAAGCTCATACTGATCATAAAGCTCACGCCCCATTCCAAGGTACTGCGCTCCCTGACCGGCAAAGAGAAAGGCTCTTTTAGTCATTTCTAGTTACTCCTGCCCAACGTTTCGCTTCCTGCTGAATCTTCTCAGCAGCACCATAGTAGATATCTTTGAGGATTTCTTCGACTGTTTCTTCCTTACTGATTAAACCAGCAATTTGACCAGACATGACGGAACCATTTTCCACATCTCCGCGAACAACCGCATTGGCCAAAGCACCAGCTCCAAGATTTTCAAAAACAGTCAAATCTGGATTTTCTTGCTTGAAAGCTTCTTTTTCTGCCTTTCGAAATCACGCGTCAGCTTATTCTTGATAGCACGAACCGCATGGCCGAAATGCTGGGCAGAGATAGTCGTATCAATATCACGAGCCTTCAAAATCATGTTCTTATAGTTCTGATGGGCATTGGATTCCTTAGCAACGACAAAGCGAGTTCCGACCTGAACGGCCTCCGCTCCCAGCATAAATCCAGCCGCAGCTCCAGCACCATCTGCAATACCACCAGCAGCAATAACCGGGATGCTGACTGCTTCTGCAACCTGACGAACCAAGGACATGGTAGTCAATTTCCCGATGTGGCCACCGGCTTCCATACCTTCTGCAATGACTGCATCCGCACCGATTTTTTCCATCCGCTTAGCCAAGGCCACACTTGGCACAACAGGGATAACTGTAATCCCCGCTTCATGGAAACGAGCCATGTGCTTGCTTGGATTACCTGCACCAGTTGTTACTACTTTTACTCCCTCTTCAATGACGAGATCAACAATGTCGTCCGCAAAAGGAGACAGGAGCATGATATTAACACCGAAAGGACGGTCTGTTAAGGACTTAATCTTATCAATATTAGCCTTTACTACTTCCTTAGGTGCATTTCCGCCACCGATGATACCAAGACCACCAGCTTTTGAAACTGCACCAGCCAAATCACCGTCAGCAACCCAGGCCATCCCGCCTTGGAAAATAGGATAATCAATGTTCAATAATTCTGTAATACGTGTTTGCATAATACCTTCCTTTTATCATTGCTTAAGTAATAGCTTGATCTCAAACTACCACACGCTAGATGTATTTTCTTTACTTTGACAGTCAAACTATTACCTAAACAAGAGAGAATATCTTTCGATACTCTCAGTTACTTGCTTATTTAGTTTTTCTTCTACATAAGCAACCAAATCACCAACTGTGTTCAAACCTTCTTCAGTTTCGATTTGGATGTCAAATGCATCTTCAATTTCTGAAATCACTTGGAACAAGTCCAATGAATCTGCTTCAAGATCATCAAAAGTTGACTCAAGAGTAACTTCTGATGGCTCTTTACCAAGTTCTTCAACGATAATTTCTTGTACTTTTTCAAATACTGCCATGGATAGACTCCTTTAAAAATAAAATATTTTTTATCATGTGTTTCCACTTGATTAACTAAATTGTAACAATAAGCGTGCCCCATGTCAAACCTCCACCGAAACCTGACATCAAAATTGTCTGATTTCCGTTCAGTTTGATCAGTCCTTGCTCCACACACTCAGATAATAAAATCGGGATGCTAGCAGCGCTAGTATTGCCGTATTCCATCATGTTGGCTGGAAGTTTCTCCCGCGCAACACCAAGCTTCTTAGCCATTTTATCCAAAATACGGATATTGGCCTGATGCAGCAACAGAAAATCCAAATCTTCCGCTGAAAGCTGACTGCTTTCAATGGTTTCTTTAATAGAACGAGCAACATCACGAATAGCAAAGTCAAAAATAGCTCGACCGTCCATTGTTAGATAAGGTTGATTCTCACCTTTTTCTGAAAAAGGTGAAGACAAACCGATTTTTCCGCAGGTCAGACTATCTCCGCGAGATCCGTCCGTAAACTGACTTTCTGCCAAAAAATGCTGTTCTGAAGCACTTTCCAACAGGACACCGCCAGCACCATCTCCAAAGAGAACAGCCGTTGAACGATCTGACCAATCTACTGTCTTAGAGAGCGTCTCACTTCCTATGACTAGACCTTTTTGATAACGGCCTGAAGAAATAAATTTTTCCCCAGTAGATAGGGCAAAGATAAAGCCACTGCAGGCCGCCGTCAGATCAAAGGCAAATGCATTCTTAGCCCCAATATTGGCCTGTACTCTCGCAGCAGCTGAAGGCATTAAAGAATCCGGCGTAATAGTGGCAACAATGATAAAGTCCAGGTCCTGAGCAGAAATTCCCTGACTTTTGCAGCAAATTCTCTGCTACTTTTGTAGCTAAATCACTGGTCGTTTCATCTGACGATAAATGGCGGTTTTTAATCCCAGTTCGACTTGAAATCCACTCATCACTGGTATCCATAATCTCGGCTAGATCATCATTGCTGACAACCTGACGGGGAGCATAATGAGCCACCTGGCTAATCTTAGCATAGTTCATTATTTCAAATCCTCTAGGAAACTATATAAATTTTGCAGGCCCTTTTGCATCACTTGTCTCTCTTCTGGACTCATCCCATCCACTACTTGCATGACCATGCGGTTGTGGAATCGCTTGTGGAGACGATACAAAAGCCGCCCATTCTTTGTCAAATTTAGATGCACCACACGACGGTCAACTTCCGACCGACGTCGCTCAATATACCCCTTACGCTCCAGATTATTCAAACTGGTCGTAACAGTCCCCAAGGTAACCATCAATTCTCGTGATATATCACTTGGAGTAGCATTTGGGGTTGTGCCGATGACATCTATCGTATGCATTTCCTTAATGGAGACGTCGTTGAAGCGACTGCTTCTTAGGCTCGATTCTTCAATAACCAAGACATTATTGAAAATAGACGTTAAGTAATCATTTACTAACTGAAAATTCAAAACCAACCCTCCTTAAGAAAATACTTTGACAATCAAATTTTATCAGATAGAAAAGTAATTTGCAAGCTTTTTTGAAAATTAATTTGATTTTCAAATATTTTTGTAAACAACTTGCAAAATAAGCAACCTTGAACCGATACATTATTTACCAGTAAAGTTTGGACGACGTTTCTCAGAGTAAGCCCGAACCCCTTCTTTAAAATCTTCTGTAAAAGCCAGCGATTTCTGTAGTTCCAACTCTAGCTCAGCATACTCAGACCAGCCACTGAACAGACTCTTCCAGACCATTTCTTTCATAGCTCTGTAAGAATTTAGAGAGCCACGTTTCAGCTTCTTCAGCAACTGTTCCGTTGTTTTTTCCAATTTCTCTGTTTCACAGACTTTATAAAGCAAGCCGTAATCCAGAGCTTTCTCTGCAGTCAGAGCTTCCCCAGTCATAACCAGATGGGTCGCCCGAGTTACCCCGATAGCACGAGTCAGTAAGAAAAGACCACCAGCATCTGGCGCCAGACCAACCCCAACAAAGGCCTGAATGAAACGGGATTTTTCAGTGGCAATACAGAAATCTGCTGCAACGACCATATTAGCAGCCGCACCAGCAACAGGGCCATCAACACTCATGATAACCGGCTTAGGCAGACGCTTCATAGCAAAAGAAATATCATTCACCAGTTCTGCGATTTTCACCAAGGATTGGACGTCATCATCACTGACAGCTCTCTGCATCTCAGCCAAATCCCCACCCACTGAAAAAAACCTTACCATTTAGCATTGATAACTAAAAAAATTTGACGGACTCATCCTTAGCAGCAAGTTCAATAGCCTCTAAAATTTCCTCACACATAGGAATATTAAAGCCATTTGAAACTTCAGGGCGATTAAAAGTAATCGTTGCTACCTCATCTGCTACATGATAGAGAATTCCATTAAATGTCATTTCAGCTCCATTCCCGACCCGATTTCAAATCAGCCGTTTTGTTTTATTCTTAAATAATTTGATATTCAAATTATACACAACTTATATTTTATCATAAAAATATAAAAGAAAGGAAATAAAAAAATGGGAAAAAAATTAGATGGTCTTCAAATTTGAAAGTCTGAAAAGTAATAATTTGGATAAAAAAATAGTATAAAAAAACAGCGTTTGAATAATTTTTCAGAATTTTGTTATAATTTTTTTAAAAATAAGATAGGAGAACCAATGAAAGTTGTAAAATTTGGTGGAAGTTCACTGGCTTCTGCGACTCAATTAGAAAAAGTTTTGAACATTGTCAAATCTGATCCTGAACGTCGATTTGTTGTAGTATCAGCGCCAGGAAAACGCCATGATGACGATATCAAAGTAACCGATGCTCTGATTAAATATTACCGAGGTATATTGCAGGAAATGATGTCACACCAAACCAACAGTGGATTATCAATCGCTATGCAGATATGGTGGCAGAACTTGGTTTGAAACCAAAAGTTCTGGAGAAAATTTCCAAAAGCATCACAAGCCTTGCTACTTTGCCAATTGAAGATAATGCATTTCTTTATGATACTTTTCTTGCTGCAGGAGAAAACAACAACGCCAAATTAATTGCAGCTTATTTCAGTCAAAATGGCGTTCCAGCTAGCTATGTACATCCGAGAGAAGCAGGACTCGTCGTTTCCAGTGAGCCTGGCAATGCTCGAATTCTCCCTTCCAGCTATGATAAGATTGAAGAACTCAACAATTCTGATGAAGTTCTAGTTATTCCTGGTTTCTTTGGTGTAACTCAAGATGGACAAATCTGCACTTTCTCTCGCGGGGGTTCTGATATTACGGGCTCTATCATTGCTGCGGGAGTCAAAGCAGATGTTTATGAGAACTTTACTGATGTTGACGGAATCTTTGCCGCCCATCCTGGCATCGTTCACAAACCACATTCCATTCCTGAGCTAACCTATCGGGAAATGCGTGAATTAGCTTATGCAGGCTTTACAGTTCTCCATGATGAAGCTCTGCTTCCAGCTTACCGTGGCAAAATTCCGCTGGTTATTAAAAATACCAACAATCCAGAACATCCTGGAACACAAATTGTTCATAAACACAGTAAAGACCATCTTCCTGTCGTTGGCATTGCTGGAGATGCAGGATTTGTCAGCATTAACATGTCCAAGTACCTGATGAACAGAGAAATCGGCTTTGGTAGACGTGTCCTTCAAATTCTAGAAGACCTGAATATTGGTTGGGAGCACATGCCTACAGGAATTGATGACCTTTCCATTATCTTGCGCGAGCGCGAATTAACTCCTATCAAAGAGGAAGAAATTCTTCGCCAACTTGTCCAAAAAGCAGAGGTTGATCATGCAGAAATTGAACACGACCTTTCCATTATCATGATTGTCGGCGAAAAAATGAAAAGTCATATTGGTGTAACTTCCACTGCAACCAAAGCTCTTTCAGAAAATAACATCAATATTCAAATGATGTCCCAAGGCTCAAGCGAAGTATCCATCATGTTTGTTGTTGAAAAAAATCAAGAAAAAGCTGCCATTCGCGCGCTTTACCGAGCTTTCTTTGAACCCCAAACACAGGAGTAAGACCAGACTTAGGAAGCATTTTTATCAAACAAACCCTAATGAAAAAAGCAGAAACTAGTCTCAGACTAACTTCTGCTTTTTTCATTCAACTATAAAGAATACAAAGTCAAACTTTAGAATACACTAAGTACTAATAGAAGTTTCATAGCTCATCAATAAGATTATAGAATACCTTGTCTCCAGTATATCCTATCACTAAAAATAAAAAGAGGTAAAAACCTCTTTGAAACTCCGCCAGTAGGACTCGAACCTACGACATCATGATTAACAGTCATGCGCTACTACCAACTGAGCTATGGCGGATAACTGCTAAGCGACTACCATATCTCACAGGGGGCAACCCCCAACTACTTCCGGCGTTCTAGGGCTTAACTGCTGTGTTCGGCATGGGTACAGGTGTATCTCCTAGGCTATCGTCACTTAACTATTGAATTAACTGTCCTGTCCTCTCAGACAAGCCTTGTCAACTCAAAATTGAATACAATATCAAATCTCACATTTCTCTAAACCATTCGCTGCACTCTGATGAATTTCTTATTCTAGGATAAGTCCTCGAGCGATTAGTATTAGTCCGCTCCATGTGTCACCACACTTCCACTTCTAACCTATCAACCTGATCTTCTCTCAGGGCTCTTACTAACTTGCGTTATGGGAAATCTCATCTTGAGGTGGGTTTCACACTTAGATGCTTTCAGCGTTTATCCCTTCCCTACATAGCTACCCAGCGATGCTCTTGGCAGAACAACTGGTACACCAGCGGTAAGTCCACTCTGGTCCTCTCGTACTAGGAGCAGATCCTCTCAAATTTCCTACGCCCGCGACGGATAGGGACCGAACTGTCTCACGACGTTCTGAACCCAGCTCGCGTGCCGCTTTAATGGGCGAACAGCCCAACCCTTGGGGACCGACTACAGCCCCAGGATGCGACGAGCCGACATCGAGGTGCCAAACCTCCCCGTCGATGTGAACTCTTGGGGAGATAAGCCTGTTATCCCCAGGGTAGCTTTTTATCCGTTGAGCGATGGCCCTTCCATGCGGAACCACCGGATCACTAAGCCCGACTTTTCGTCCCTGCTCGAGTTGTAGCTCTCGCAGTCAAGCTCCCTTATACCTTTACACTCTGCGACTGATTTCCAACCAGTCTGAGGGAACCTTTGGGCGCCTCCGTTACCTTTTAGGAGGCGACCGCCCCAGTCAAACTGCCCGTCAGACACTGTCTCCGTAGATGATAAACCTACCGGGTTAGAGTGGCCATAACACAAGGGTAGTATCCCAACAACGCCTCCATCGAAACTGGCGTCCCGATTTCATAGGCTCCTACCTATCCTGTACATGTGGCACAGACACTCAATATCAAACTGCAGTAAAAGCTCCATGGGGTCTTTCCGTCCTGTCGCGGGTAACCTGCATCTTCACAGGTACTAAAATTTCACCGAGTCTCTCGTTGAGACAGTGCCCAAATCATTACGCCTTTCGTGCGGGTCGGAACTTACCCGACAAGGAATTTCGCTACCTTAGGACCGTTATAGTTACGGCCGCCGTTTACTGGGGCTTCAATTCATACCTTCGCGTTTCCGCTAAGCACTCCTCTTAACCTTCCAGCACCGGGCAGGCGTCACCCCCTATACATCATCTTACGATTTAGCAGAGAGCTGTGTTTTTGATAAACAGTTGCTTGGGCCTATTCACTGCGGCTGACAAAAGTCAGCACCCCTTCTCCCGAAGTTACGGGGTCATTTTGCCGAGTTCCTTAACGAGAGTTCTCTCGCTCACCTGAGGCTACTCGCCTCGACTACCTGTGTCGGTTTGCGGTACGGGTAGAGTATGATACAACGCTAGAAGCTTTTCTTGGCAGTGTGACATCACTCACTCGCTACTAAACTTCGCTCCCCATCACAGCTCAACGTTAGAGGTATAAGCATTTGACTCATACCACGCCTCACTGCTTAGACGTACATCCAATCGTACGCACGAGTTAGCCTACTGCGTCCCTCCATCACTTCATACTCTAGTACAGGAATCTCAACCTGTTGGCCATCGGATACACCTTTCGGTCTCTCCTTAGGTCCCGACTAACCCAGGGCGGACGAGCCTTCCCCTGGAAACCTTAGTCTTACGGTGGACAGGATTCTCACCTGTCTTGCGCTACTCATACCGGCATTCTCACTTCTATGCGTTCCAGCGCTCCTCACGGTACACCTTCTCCACACATAGAACGCTCTCCTACCATACCTATAAAAGGTATCCACAGCTTCGGTAAATTGTTTTAGCCCCGGTACATTTTCGGCGCAGGGTCACTCGACTAGTGAGCTATTACGCACTCTTTGAATGAATAGCTGCTTCTAAGCTAACATCCTAGTTGTCTGTGCAACCCCACATCCTTTTCCACTTAACAATTATTTTGGGACCTTAGCTGGTGGTCTGGGCTGTTTCCCTTTCGACTACGGATCTTAGCACTCGCAGTCTGACTGCCGACCATAATTCATTGGCATTCGGAGTTTATCTGAGATTGGTAATCCGGGATGGACCCCTCACCCAAACAGTGCTCTACCTCCAAGAATCTTCATGTCGACGCTAGCCCTAAAGCTATTTCGGAGAGAACCAGCTATCTCCAAGTTCGTTTGGAATTTCTCCGCTACCCACAAGTCATCCAAGCACTTTTCAACGTGCCCTGGTTCGGTCCTCCAGTGCGTTTTACCGCACCTTCAACCTGCTCATGGGTAGGTCACATGGTTTCGGGTCTACATCATGATACTAAGACGCCCTATTCAGACTCGGTTTCCCTACGGCTCCGTCTCTTCAACTTAACCTCGCATCATAACGTAACTCGCCGGTTCATTCTACAAAAGGCACGCTCTCACCCATGAACGGGCTCGAACTTGTTGTAGGCACACGGTTTCAGGTTCTATTTCACTCCCCTCCCGGGGTGCTTTTCACCTTTCCCTCACGGTACTGGTTCACTATCGGTCACTAGGGAGTATTTAGGGTTGGGAGATGGTCCTCCCAGATTCCGACGGGATTTCACGTGTCCCGCCGTACTCAGGATACTGCTAGGTACAGAATCTATTTAAAATACGAGGCTCTTACTCTCTTTGGCTGACTTTCCCAAGTCATTCTTCTATAAATTCTGAGTCCACAGCGCAGTCCTACAACCCCGAAGAGTAAACTCTTCGGTTTGCCCTCCTGCCTCTTCGCTCGCCGCTACTAAGGCAATCGCTTTTGCTTTCTCTTCCTGCAGCTACTTAGATGTTTCAGTTCACTGCGTCTTCCTCCTCATTCCCTTAACAGAAATGGGTAACAGGCATCAACCTGTTGGGTTCCCCCATTCGGACATCCCCGGATCAAGTGCTTACTTACAGCTCCCCGAGGCATTTCGTCGTTTGTCACGTCCTTCTTCGGCTCCTAGTGCCAAGGCATCCACCGTGCGCCCTTACTAACTTAACCTTATTTTTGACCTTTCAGTCTTAAACTCATTAATTTTCACAGCGTTTTCGGTTTATTTTCTTGTTACTATTTGATATCGGTATTCAATTTTCAATGGACAAGTTCTTTATCTAGTGAAACTAGATAATGGAGCCTAGCGGGATCGAACCGCTGACCTCCTGCGTGCAAAGCAGGCGCTCTCCCAGCTGAGCTAAGGCCCCACATAGCCCTCTCAAAACTAAACAAGACTCAAGTGCATTCCGTATGTCCTTACGGACTCCTTAGAAAGGAGGTGATCCAGCCGCACCTTCCGATACGGCTACCTTGTTACGACTTCACCCCAATCATCTATCCCACCTTAGGCGGCTGGCTCCTTACGGTTACCTCACCGACTTCGGGTGTTACAAACTCTCGTGGTGTGACGGGCGGTGTGTACAAGGCCCGGGAACGTATTCACCGCGGCGTGCTGATCCGCGATTACTAGCGATTCCGACTTCATGTAGGCGAGTTGCAGCCTACAATCCGAACTGAGACTGGCTTTCAGAGATTAGCTTGCCGTCACCGGCTTGCGACTCGTTGTACCAGCCATTGTAGCACGTGTGTAGCCCAGGTCATAAGGGGCATGATGATTTGACGTCATCCCCACCTTCCTCCGGTTTATTACCGGCAGTCTCGCTAGAGTGCCCAACTGAATGATGGCAACTAACAATAGGGGTTGCGCTCGTTGCGGGACTTAACCCAACATCTCACGACACGAGCTGACGACAACCATGCACCACCTGTCACCTCTGTCCCGAAGGAAAACTCTATCTCTAGAGCGGTCAGAGGGATGTCAAGACCTGGTAAGGTTCTTCGCGTTGCTTCGAATTAAACCACATGCTCCACCGCTTGTGCGGGCCCCCGTCAATTCCTTTGAGTTTCAACCTTGCGGTCGTACTCCCCAGGCGGAGTGCTTAATGCGTTAGCTGCGGCACTAAGCCCCGGAAAGGGCCTAACACCTAGCACTCATCGTTTACGGCGTGGACTACCAGGGTATCTAATCCTGTTTGCTCCCCACGCTTTCGAGCCTCAGCGTCAGTTACAGACCAGAGAGCCGCTTTCGCCACCGGTGTTCCTCCATATATCTACGCATTTCACCGCTACACATGGAATTCCACTCTCCCCTTCTGCACTCAAGTTAAACAGTTTCCAAAGCATACTATGGTTAAGCCACAGCCTTTAACTTCAGACTTATCTAACCGCCTGCGCTCGCTTTACGCCCAATAAATCCGGACAACGCTCGGGACCTACGTATTACCGCGGCTGCTGGCACGTAGTTAGCCGTCCCTTTCTGGTAAGATACCGTCACAGTGTGAACTTTCCACTCTCACACCCGTTCTTCTCTTACAACAGAGCTTTACGATCCGAAAACCTTCTTCACTCACGCGGCGTTGCTCGGTCAGGGTTCCCCCCATTGCCGAAGATTCCCTACTGCTGCCTCCCGTAGGAGTCTGGGCCGTGTCTCAGTCCCAGTGTGGCCGATCACCCTCTCAGGTCGGCTATGTATCGTCGCCTTGGTGAGCCGTTACCTCACCAACTAGCTAATACAACGCAGGTCCATCTGGTAGTGATGCAATTGCATCTTTCAATTAATTATCATGCGATAAGCAATTTCATGCGGTATTAGCTATCGTTTCCAATAGTTATCCCCCGCTACCAGGCAGGTTACCTACGCGTTACTCACCCGTTCGCAACTCATCCAAGAAGAGCAAGCTCCTCTCTTCAGCGTTCTACTTGCATGTATTAGGCACGCCGCCAGCGTTCGTCCTGAGCCAGGATCAAACTCTCATTAAAAAGTTTGAGTTCGCACTCATTACTGTCCACTGACAGATTTATTTTCGTTTTTTGACAGGTTACATATCTCTATGTCACCCTGCACTTGGTTCGTCTTGTTCAGTTTTCAAAGGGCTTTGTCTTTCGCGACAACTATATTAGTATATCACCTATACCTACCACCTGTCAATACCTTTTTTAAAAAAATTTAAAAAATTATTATTTTTAAATTGGTGAATAGTTTTACATGCCTTTGAGGATGGTAAATTGACCTACATTCTATCTTTTTAAAGGCGCAAAAAATGCCCTTTCGGACATTTTTTCTATTCTTGTTCTTGTTTATACTTTTCGAGTTCAGCTTTATTAGCCCAGACGTAGTGTCCTGGACGAATCTCTGCCATTTCTGGTTTATCAACTGAATAATCGTGCTGGTCAGGATCATAGACCTTCAACACTTTTTTACGCTCCAAGATTGGGTCAGGAATTGGTACAGCTGAGAGTAAGGATTGTGTGTAAGATGGACAGGATGGTTGAACAGCTCCTCTGTCTCTGCCACTTCTACAATGACACCTTTGTAAATCACGGCGATACGATCAGAAATAAAACGAACTACCGAAAGGTCATGGGCAATAAACAGGTAGGTCAAGCCAAGCTCTTTTTGAAATTTTTTCAAAAGATTCAAAACCTGAGCCCGAACAGATACGTCCAAGGCAGAAATCGGCTCATCTGCAATTACGAAGTCTGGTTGCATGACCAGAGCACGAGCAATCCCAATCCGCTGACGCTGTCCACCAGAGAATTCGTGAGGATAGCGAGTTAAATGCTCAGCTAACAAGCCAACTTCATTGATGATATCTTTGACTTTTCTTTGACGATCTTCTTCGCTATCAAACAAATGGTAATTATAGAGACCCTCAGATATGATATAGTCAACCGTTGCACGTTCATTCAGACTGGCAGCCGGGTCTTGGAAAATCATCTGAATCTTGCGAATCAAGTCCGCTTCTTCTGCTTTTGACTTTTTACCATTAATCTTTTTGCCTTCATAGAAGATATCTCCTGCACTGGTATCATTAAGACCGATAATAGCTCGACCAATAGTAGTCTTACCAGAGCCTGATTCTCCTACAAGAGAGAAAGTTTCTCCCTTGTTGATGAAGAAATTTGCATTTTTAACTGCTACAAATTTCTTACTTCCTTCACCGAAGGAAATTTCTAAATCTTTAATTTCAACTAATTTTTCAGTCATTTCCTTCCTCCTAAGCTTCTAATTGATTGAAGCCCATTTTTGAACGAATTTTTTCATGTAGGTTTTCGATAATCTCTGGTTTATCAACCTTAGGCGCATCTTCGTGCAGGAGCCAAGTCTTTGCCCAATGAGTATCTGAGACCTTGAAAGCCGGTGCTTCTTCTTCAAAGTCAATAGACATGGCATAGTCAGAACGCAAAGCAAAGGCATCCCCTTTGATTGGTGAATAAAGTGACGGCGGAGTTCCAGGAATCGAGTAAAGCGCACCATTCGCATCTGCCAACTGAGGCAAGCTGGATAGCAAACTCCATGTATAAGGATGTTTTGGCTCGTAGAAGATTTCTTCAACTGTGCCGTATTCTACAATTTCACCGGCATACATGACCGCAACCTTATCTGCAATACTAGCCACAACACCAAGGTCGTGCGTAATAAAGATGGTTGTGAAATGATATTCTTGCTGCAAGGATTTGAGCAAGTCAATGATTTGCGCTTGAATCGTTACATCGAGGGCCGTTGTCGGCTCATCACAGATAAGAATATCAGGACGGCAAGCCAAAGCAATAGCAATAACAATCCGCTGACGCATACCACCCGAGTATTGGAAAGGATATTCTTCGAAACGTTTTTCCGCATCTGGAATCCCAACCTTGCTCATATAATCGATGGCCATTTTCTTAGCTTCTTTGGCTGATTTTCCTTGGTGCTTGATAATGACTTCTGTAATCTGGCTTCCAATCGTATTGATGGGATCCAAGCTCGTCATCGGATCTTGGAAAATAGTCGCAATTTTTGCACCACGAATCGGCTCCCAATCTTTGTTACTACGAAGAGTTGTCAAATCTTTACCGCGGTAGTCAATGGTTCCTTGGGCCACACGGCCATTTTCTTCTAACATACCAGTAAATGTCTTGGTTAAAACAGACTTACCTGAACCAGATTCACCAACAATAGCCAGTACTTCACCTTCAATCAAGTCCAGAGAGACTCCACGAATGGCGGTTAAGACACGATCGCGAACATCGAATTCCACGACAATATCGCGAGCAGTCAATATTACATTTTCATTCTTTGTCATATTTACTCCTATCTATGTGTACGTGGATCGCTGGCGTCAGCTAAGTTTTGACCAACTACGAAGAAGGTAAGAGATACCAAAATCAGAGTTGTGAGTGGAATCCAAAAGAGGTAGGCATTCGTCGTCACATTTTGAGAATAATCTGAAATCAGGCGTCCCAAACTTGGCACTGTTACAGGAAGACCTAATCCAAAGAAGGACAGAAAGGCTTCGTAAGAGATAAAGCTTGGCAACATCTGTGAAGTGGTAGTCACGATAACAGATACCAACTGCGGCATAATATTCTTCGTAACAATCTTTAGAGTCGGTGTACCAAGAGTACGAGAGGCAAGGTTGTATTCCAAATCCCGATAGCGCATAATCTGCACACGGATAGTGTAGGCAATACCGACCCAACCAGTAATCGTCATGGCAAAAATAAGATTCCAGAAACCAGCACCGATAGAGTAGGTCAAGACAATGACAATCAAGAGGGCTGGGATATTTGAAATGATATTGTAGATTTCCATCATGACACGGTCAACTGTTTTGGAAATTCCCCAGATACCGCCAATGATAACTCCGATAGCCAGATTAATAACCGTCGCAATAATCGAAATGAGAATAGAGTTACGGGCACCAAACCAAACACCGTCAAAGAGAGACTTACCATTACTATCTGTTCCAAACCAGTACTGGGCACTTGGCTTGATATAACGCATGCTAAAGTCATTTACCTTGCTCACATCATTAAAGTCGAAGTTTGAAAACATAGGATAAATGAAGCTCATGAGAATAATGGCAATCAGAATCCCCAACATGGTAATGGTTGATTTCTTTTTCAGAAATTGACGCATGACTGATTTCCAGTAAGAGTAGGCTGGAGCATCAATCGTTTCAGAGGCAAAATCGTCACGTTTGACAAATTGGAATTTGCTTTTATCAATTGTAGCCATTATTTACCTCCTTTTGATGTTAACTTAATACGTGGGTCCAGTACAGTCATCAGAATGTCACCCAGCAAGAGAGCAAAGATAGACAGACATGTGAAGATGAATACAAGACCAACAACCATAGAGTTATTGGATGCCTTAACAGAATCAATCAGCATCTTACCCATACCAGGGAAAGCAAAGACAGTTTCTGTCAGAGTCGCACCTGCAATAACACCAACGATAGAAGCTGGGATACTAGATACCAGCGGCACCATAGCGTTTTTAAAGATGTGCTTGTTAGAAATTTCTTTTTCAGAGAGTCCCTTCGCACGCGCAAGCGGACAAAGTCCTGAGACTGCAAGTCAATCATATACCGGCGAATCCAAACAGCTGTCCAAGGAGCACTCAAAAGCCCTAGAATAACAGCCGGAAGGACATAAGAACGCCAATCTCCTGCACCCAAGATTGGGAAGGAATCAGGAAGACCAACAGTAGACCCCGCCAAACGGACGATGTAGACCAAGGCGATGGTTGGAAGGGACATCATGAAGGTCAAGCCAGCAGTAGAAATGCTATCAAACCATGTATTCTTAAGTCGAGCCATGTAGGAACCGAGCGGAATAGCAATCAGATAAGACAGAGCCACACCAATCAAACCAATAATAGCTGAGCTGGTAATCATGGACGGATTTTGATAGTTGCTTTGAGTCGCTGTATAGGCATCTCCCTTACCAAACTTAGCAATGTCCTGTGAATCGGCTTTGCTTGGCGTCTTGTAAGTACGAGAATAGATGTTTACAGACGATGTCTTTTTACCCGTTGGGAATTGAACTTCAGAAGACTTAGTTTGTCCTTGTCCCTGTGTAATAACCTGCAAAACAGGGATATTAGCATAGGTCGGATAAGAATTACCTAAATTAAAGGTGATAAAGTTCTGGTGGACAAATGGGAACTGACCGTTAAAGTACAGCAGATACTTATGCTTGGTACCTGAACCCACAAGAGACCAGCCAACAGAAGGATCATTTTCAAACCGGATATAACGTTCTAGGTTTGGATTTTCCTCATCTTGGATAACATTTGGATGGTCGATTTGAATCAAATTAGCATAGAACTCAAAGACACGTTCATACACAGGTACTTCGCGTACAGCGTAGAATTCTCCGCTCAGTGGGAATTTCTGCAATTTCCAACCATTACCGAGTTTATCAACATACTTCTGATAAATCTTCTCGTTTGCTTCAGTAGCTTCTGTGGTAACAGAAGAATCTTCCTTGCTAGCCTTCTCCTGCAGTTCCTTGGTATCATAATAGTCAATGTAACCCATCCGCTCAAAGATGGTGTTTTCATAGTTAGTCTTTTTATCTTTATTGGTCGCTATTTTATTATAGTTAGGATCCTGCTTGAAAATCAACCTTCTTGGCACCATAGTATAGATAATGGCATAAGTCAGGGTCGTCACCAAGAAAATCGACACAATTGAGCGTAAGATACGCATAAAAATATATTTTTTCATTTATCGTTTCCTTTAAATTCCAAAAGAACTTTCTCCTCTATTAGAGAAAGTTCTCTTAGCAAGCTTATTTCACGTGGTCTGCTAATTCTTCTTGAGCTTTTTTATTAGATTCCGCACGTTCTTTATTCCATTTTTCCTGAGCGCTATTATAATCTTTTGTCGTTACAGGCTCATCCTGCAATTTCATGTATTTATAACTTGCTGCTTCACGCGCCTTAGCACCAGACCAAGCAAACGGTGCTGAGAAAGGCACTACCTTAGTCAAGGTTGGACGACCTGTTCTAGAAGTTACCGGAATCAACAAAGCACTATCAGTCAGCCAAGCCTGAGCAGCCGCATATTTTTCATAACGCTTGTTCAAATCTTGCTTTCTGCACCAGCTTCGTCAACCAGCTTGGTATATTCATCCAAACCAACTTGTTTCGCTGCGGCATTATCTGTGCCATCAAATCCTAAGAAGGTCTTGGTGTTTTCACCACCAGGTTTGATAACATCAAGATAGGTAGATGGATCTTGATAGTCCGGAGACCAGCCGACATTATCTGAAATATCCCAGTCCTCTTCAGCAGCAGAAGGAGCAAACAAGGTAATGTTAGTCACTTCATCCTTAGACAATTGGTGAACATCAATCACAACATTATCTGTTCCCAAAGTCTTCTCAATGGATTGCTTGAGGGATTGAACGCGCTGTACTTTAGAAGTAGCTGTTTGATCAACCGGAATGTCCAGATGGATTGGGAATTCTACTCCATCGGCTTTCAAAGCTTCTTTTGCTTTAGCAAATTCAGCCTTTGCTTTGTTCTCGTTATAGAGACCATCTTGGCCATCTGAGAAGTCCACATCTTTCCACTCGTCGCCATAAGTTACTACTTTTTCCTTAACTAAGTCACCGAAGGATTTGTCACCAGCTTGCACAAATGTAGGTGGGATGTAAAGGTTACGAAGAAGTTTGTCTGCTCCGTCCTTACCATTAATCTGAGATGCATAGGACTCACGATTGAAGGCAAAGGTCAAAGCCTGACGGAAGTCCTTGTTAAGCAAGGCTTTCTTAGTTGAAGTTTTTTGAGTTTCTGATGTCTTAGCAGTATGATTATAAGACTGACGATCAATGTTTGTACCTACTAAGAAAGTTGAGGCATCTTGAGGTGTATAGACGATATTATCTTTAAAGTCTTTTTCAACCTTTTCATAAGTCGCACTAGTTGGGAAAAGTCTGGCTGTTGTCAATGCGCCTTGGCTGAACTGCTCAGCAGGTTTCCCTTGATCTTGTCCATCATAGAAAGAGAGTTTCACTGCATCTACATGAACATTTTCTTTGTCCCAATAATTAGGATTCTTCTCAAATTGAATTTCAGATTTTGAAGTCAATGATTTGAGCAAGAAAGGTCCGTTATAAAGCAAGCTTGTTGGATCAGTTGCTTGAGCGAACTTATCACCTTGGTTTTTCAAAAAGTCTTTGTTTACCGGGTAGAGAATTCCCATTGTAGTCTTAGAGTTCCAGAAGCTTTCTGGCTCATTAAGAGTATACTCAACGGTATGATCATCGACTGCTTTGATCCCTACTTCTGAGAAATCAATCTTCCCAGAAATATAGTCCTTAAGCCCTTTGACAGAATCCTGAACCAAGTAGATTGTTTCAGATTTGTTGTCTGCTGCATACTTAAGACCTGTAACAAAGTCTTCTGCTGTGACATCTGCGTACTCTTCACCTTCGGAAGTATACCACTTAGCATTTTTGCGAAGTTTGTAAGTGTAAGTTTTCCCATCTGGGGATACAGTCCATTCCTCTGCCATTGAAGGAACCAAGTTTCCATATTGGTCGTTTTCTAAAAGACCGTCAATAACATTGGCAGTCAAGTCTGTTGTAGCAGCTTTACTTGAAGTGAGATAGTTCAAGTTTTCAGGATCTGTCTCGTAGATATAATTAAAGGTGTTTGAAGAGTCTGAGCTGCCTGACTTTGTGTTTGGCTTAGAGCCAGAGCAAGCAGCAAGAAAGCCAGCTGCAAGAAGAGTTACTCCTGCTAGCGCAAGGACTTTACTTTGTTTCATATGGGTTTCTCCATCTTTTAGATTTTTAGATTTAATTAAGATTATAGCATAGATAGTACTAAAAGTAAAATAAATTTTCAGAATATTAAGTTAGCTCACTGGCACCCTCAGATGTTTATGCAATTGGTTTTCTCGGATGTTGATTATCTAGGACCAGACAAGCTCAACCTCGTCCATTTCGTCTTCAAAATCATCAAAAATCCCACTGTAGCTACAATGGGATTTTCTTGCTTCATTTGATATGTTCTGCGAGTTCTTTTTGAGCTTTTTTGTTGGATTCTTCCTTTTCTTTTGCCCATTTTTCACGCGCTTTTTCATATTCTTTAGTCGTTATTGGTTTATCTTGGATTTCAACATATTTAAAGCTGTATTCACCCTTGTTTCCAGTCCAAGCAAATGGTCCTGAGAACGGAACAACCTTACGGACACTTGGTGTTGCACCAGATGACCATGCCGGCATCAACAGGGCACTGTCTGTCAGCCAAGCTTGAGCTGCTGCATATTTTTCGTAACGTTTGTTAATATCCTCGTTTCTGAAGCAGCGTCTTCCAAGAGTTTATCATACTCTTCAAAACCAGCCTCTTTAGCTGCCGCATTGTCTGTACCAGGATCAAATCCAAAGTAGCCGTCAACATTCTCACCAGTCTTAGAGCCAGTGATTTCCAAATAAGAAGATGGATCGTTATAATCTGGGCTCCAGCCAAGATTATTATTCAAGTCCCAGTCTTCTTGAGATGCCGAGGTCGCAAAGTAGGTGATGTTATTCAACTCATCATCTGTCATCTGCTGAATATCAATCACTACATTGTCAGAGCCAAGGTTGGCTTCAATAGACTGCTTCAGTGACTGAACACTCTTAACGCCATTGGTATCTGCTGAGCTAACCGGAATATCCAGATGGATTGGGAATTCCACTCCTTCTGCCTGCAGCGCTTCCTTAGCTTTGGCAAATTCTGCCTTGGCTTTTTCTGGATTATAAAGACCATCCTGAGCGTCGTCTAATTTGACTCCCTTCCACTCATCACCGTAGCTAGCCAGATTTTCTTCTACAATGCTGCCGAACTCTTTACCATTAGCTTGAACAAAGGTTGGCGGAACAAAGGTATTACGAAGTTGCTTGTCTGCTGCTTCTTCGCCATTGGTTTGGGCAGAATAGGCAGTTCGATCGAAGGCAAAAAGCAGAGATTGGCGGAAATCTTTATTGAGCAGTGCTTTCTTAGTGGAAGATTTCTGTGCATCCGTTGTCTTAGAAGTATGCTCGTAAGACTGACGGTCGATATTAGTTGTGACAACGAAGGTTCCTGAACCTTGAGGAGTGTAGACGATATTGTCCCCATACTGTTTCTTCACACTGGCAAAGTTTGAGCTATTTGGGAAAAGACGAGCAATGGTGTAGTTGCCGTCAGAGAAGCCACGCACTAGAGATTCTGTATCTTGACCATCATAGTAAGAGAATTTGACAGTGTCAATTTTTACCTTTTCCTTATCCCAATAGTTTGGATTCTTCTCTAAGCTAATTTGAGATTTGGAAGTGATAGATTTCAAGATAAACGGACCGTTATAGAGGACACTGGTTGGATCTGTCCCCTGAGCAAATTTGTCACCTTTTGATTTCAGAAATTCTTCATTGATTGGGAAAAGAATCCCCATGGTTGTCTTAGAATTCCAGAAACTTTCTGGCTGATTCAAAGTGTATTGAACAGTAGAATCATCCACCGCCTTGACACCTACTTGGGAGAAGTCAGTTATTTTACCATTGACATAGTCGTCCAAGCCTTTAATGGATTTTTGAATGATATAAAGACCATCAGACTTGCTGTCTGCAGCATGCTTCAGACTGGTCACAAAGTCCTTAGCAGTCACATCTGCATATTCTTCACCATCAGAAGTATACCATTTCACTCCCTTACGAAGCTTATAAGTATAGGTCAGACCATCTTTTGAAACGGTCCAATCTTCTGCCAAAGAAGGCACTAAGTTACCATACTTATCGCTTTCCAGCAAACCATCCACTACATTAGCCATAATCTCGTTGGTTGCCCGCTTATTGGACACAGTGTAATCCAACGTATCTGGATCTGCGGTATAAACATAGCTATAGTTTTTCCCAGATGAATTGGAGCCGCCAAACGAACAGGCAGCCAGAATTCCTGCAGAGAGAATGACAAGCCCAGCAGCTGCAGCTAACTTAGATGTTTTCATAAACTTCCTCCAGTTTTCATTAAGATTACTTTCATTATAGCACTTCTGCGACAGGATGTAAACGCTTCAATGCGATGAAGGCCGATATAAAAAAAGAGAGAACAAAAATGTTCTCTCAACTAAACAACTTGATTCAAGACAGCTGGCAAAGAGACAAACTTTTGCTGTTCAAAATCTTATTTGATATGTTTTTCTGCTCTTCTTGGGCTTTTTTATTGGATGCTTCCTTTTCTTTTTCCCATTTCTTAAGAGCAGCTTCGTAGTCTTTAGCTGTCACAATATCATTTTGGAGCTCCATGTTCTTAAAGACATAGACATCTCCTTTGATTCCGACATAAGAGTAAGACTTGGTAAATGGTACGACCTTCTGAACGACTGGTGAACCACCGCCAGAAACACCAGGAATAACAATGGAGCTATCTGTCAGCCAAGCCTGAGCTGCTGCGTATTTGGTATAACGAGCATTGGTATCTTGTTTTTCCTTATCTGCCTCATCCAATAACTCTTTGTATTCGTTCAAGCCAACTTTATTTGCAACATCAGCATTTTTCCCTTTTTCTAAACCAATATTATCTGTAGCGTCACCCGTTTCTGGGTTGAAAATATTCAGATAAGTTGATGGATCTTGGTAGTCTGCTGACCAACCAGACATGTTGAGGTCGTAGTCCTTCTGAGCTGCTGTTTCTGCAAAGTAGGCAGAGTTATCAAAGTCATCTGTAGACATTTGCTGAACATCAATGACGACATTGTCCTGACCGAGTGCTGCTTCAACAGACTGTTTGAAAGAGTTAGTCCGCTGCACTAAGACTTTGTCAGTCTGATCCACAGGGATATCGATATGAATCGGGAATTCAACACCTTCTGCTTGCAAGGCTTCCTTAGCCTTAGCAAACTCAGCCTTGGCCTTGTCAGCATTGTAGATGCTGTCTTGGGCATCTGTCAGTTTGACACCGCTCCACTCATCACCGTATGTAGGAAGTTTGCTCTCTACTACATCTGAAAAGTCTTTGCCATCAACCTGCACGAAGCTAGGAGGAACAAGTAAGCTACGGATGAGTTTAGTCGCCCCATCTTTACCATTCATCTGAGCTCCAAAAGATGTCCGGTCAAAGGCAAAGTTGATTGCCTGACGGAAGTCTTTATTTTGAATAGCCGCTGTAGTTGATGCCTTTTGAGCATCTGATGTCTTAGACGAATGATTATAAGTCTTACGATTCAGATTGAAAGCAAAATAGAAACTAGTTGAATTCTGCGGTGAGAAGATAATATTATCTTTGTATTGCTTTTCTACAGAAGCGTAGTTAGAGCTCGTAGGGTAAAGCCGTGCTTGAGAATAAGCCCCGTCTGAGAAGTTGCGGATCAAGGATTCCTGATCCGAACCATCAAAATAAGTCAGTTTTATATTTTCAACCTTGACATTGTCCTTATCCCAATAGTTCTGGTTTTTAGCATATTCAATGACAGACTTAGAAGTGAATGCTTTCAGAACATAAGGGCCATTATAAAGAATAGAGGAAGGTTTTACGGTCCCAAAATCTTTGCCTTGTGACTTTAAGAAATCCTCATTGATTGGGAACAGAATCCCCATAGTAGTTTTAGAGTTCCAATAACTTTCTGGCTGGTTAAGAGTATACTCAACCGTATAGTCATCGACAGCCTTGACACCGACGGTTGAAAAGTCATTTGACTCACCCTTGACATAGGCATCCAAGCCTTTGATAGAGCTTTGGACGATTGGAAGAGCTTCTGATTTTTCATCTGCCGCATGCTTCAAACCAGTGACAAAGTCTTGAGCTTTAACCTCTGAGTATTCTTCACCGTCTGATGTATACCATTTAGCATCTTTGCGAAGCTTATAGGTATAGGTCAGACCGTCCTTTGAAACAGTCCAGTCTTCCGCAATAGATGGAACCAGATTGCCATATTCATCATTTTCTAAAAGGCCATCCACCAAGTTTGCAATAACATCAGAAGTAGTAGCTCGATTTGAATTGACATAGTCCAAAGTATCAGGGTCATTCGAATAGACATAAGAATAGGTATTGCTTGCGTTGGAATTTCCACAAGCAGCTAAGATTAGTGTTGACACGACTGTTAGTCCAGCAATGGCCAACCATTTTGATTTTTTCATGAGCATTCTCCTTCTCAATTTATATTGTATTATTATACAATATTTTTTTATAAAAACAAACGCTTTATGTAAAAAAATAATAATTTTCTATTTTTCAGTCCGTTTAACTGTGTTTTTTTCAAATATTTTTTTCTATTTTGTGAGATTTTTGTGAAAGATGCTTTTATAAAAAAATCTTTTAAAAGAGATTGCTCTACTTTTTCTTTACATTTATTTTGTAATCTTTTTATTATCCTTGATTTATAAAAAGAAAAGAGAATTTTTATGATACAATGGTTATATCTTGTTTTAGGGGAAAGAAATGAAACGATTATTCCTATGTTTACTAGTTTTGGTCGGAATGACCGCCAGCAAGGTTGCAGCAGATGATTTCAACATTGCCGCTAAGAGTGCAATGGCTGTGGACGCTACTTCTGGAAAGATTCTCTACGAAAAAGATGCTAATACTCCAATCGAAGTCGGCTCCATCACCAATCTTTTGACCGTCTATCTGGTCTATGAAGCCATTGACAGAGGAGACCTGACTGCCGATACCTATGTTGATATCTCAGACTACGCCTACAATCTAACATCTAATCCAAATATCAGCAATGTCCCTTTGGAAGCCAAACGTTACAAAGTCAAAGACTTGATTGCCGCTTCCTTGATGTCCAGCTCCAACAGTGCCACGATTGCCTTGGCTGAGAAGGTTGGAGGCAGCGAAGAAAATTTCGTCGAAATGATGAAGGCTAAGCTTAAAGAATGGGGAATCAAAGATGCTACTATTGTGAACTCCACAGGGCTGAATACTCTTCTTCTAGAATACGCAACTGAAGAAACAGAGTATAGCGCCTCAGCTAGCACATCTAAAAAAAGCAAGGACACTGAAAATAAATTCAGTGCCTACGACTTGGCTGTTATCAGCCGGCATCTGATTATGGACTTCCCTCAAGTGACAGACATCACTTCCAAGTCCACAGCTAAAATTGCAGGGACGAGTCTGGAAAATTATAACTTCATGTTGGAAAACCAGTCCAACTTCCGCTCAGGTGTAGACGGACTCAAAGCCGGCAGTTCGGATAAGGGTGGCTCTTCCTTTGTTGCGACGACTACTGAAAATGGCATCCGCATGATTACAGTTGTGCTGGACGTTGAGCAAACTGACGGCGACCCCTACGCACGCTTTGTAGCCACAGCGTCTTTAATGAACTATGTTTCGCAAAACTTCACCCAGACGACTATTGTGGCTGAGGGGGAGGCCTACAATAAAAGCAAGTCAACCGTTATTGACGGCAAGCAAAAGACCGTTCCAGCCGTTGCCAGAAAGGATTTCACCATCATTGAGCGCATCGCCAATCAGGCTGAGCACAAGGTGGAATTTTCCACCAACGAAAAAGGCTTCCAAGCTCCGCTGAAAAAAAATACTGAGCTCGGAACCTTGACCTATACCGACCCTGAGCCAATCGGCCAAGGTTATCTGGAAAACAAAGCGCCTTCTGTCACGATGGTGGCAGGCCAAGAGGTAGAAAAAAGTATCTTCTTCAAGGTCTGGTGGAATGACTTTGTCCGCTATGTTAACGAGAAATTATAAAAACAACCGCGAATCAAATGATTCGCGGTTGTTTTATATGTTTTGATTAAGAAGAAAACAATTAAATTTCGAAGTAGGGCAAAGCACTATCACTGTCTAACGGATGTGTTGGAATTGCCTCTTCCAAGACAGCCCACCAACCAGCTGCTAATTCTTGAAAAGTGAGACTCGATTCTGGTGAAACAGTCATAATCTTACGACCAAACCAAGCCATCGTTTGAGTTTCAAACTGAAGCATAGCATAATCAATTAAAGGAACACCTGCATCTTTATACTCAGAATTAACCGCACGCGCTACTTCTGGCGCTTGAGGAATAAGCTGATTCTCAAGCTTTTTCAGTACATCCGAATCCATTTCTCTCCACGATATTAGTTTCCCATCAACTTGATAATATAGTTCGAATGTTTCCTGTCCCTGTTTAAAATTAACAAGAACAAAAGCACGCTCCACCTTATCGGGTCCACCCGCTGCCTTAACAGCATTTATCAAAATATTTTGTTCCATTTGAAACCAGTAGTTGTCCGCCTCTTCTTCAAGAATAGGAGCAAAGGATTGGTTCAATTCCTCTATCATCGCCTCCCCCTTATTAACTTCTTCTACCTTACCAAATAAACGGTTTAAAAACCCCATTCTAACCTCCAGATAAGCCAATGTTTTCTTTCATTACTAAAATCAACCAAACACTATTAGCTCTTTTTACCCAACTGACCCTTCCATTTCATAGCTGATAAGGCGGTTAAGCTCAACAGCATATTCCATAGGCAGTTCTTTGGTGAATGGCTCGACAAAGCCCATGACAATCATTTCCGTCGCCTCGGATTCGGACAAGCCACGGCTCATGAGATAGTAGAGCTGCTCTTCTGAAATCTTAGAAACCTTGGCTTCATGCTCCAGAGCCACTTGAGAGTTATGAATTTCATTAAAGGGAATGGTATCTGATGCCGAAATATCGTCCATGATAATCGTATCACACTCAATATGGCTGACGGATTTCTGTGAATTCTTTCCAAAGGTCACTTGACCGCGGTAGTCCACTTTACCTCCGCCTTTAGCAATGGACTTAGACACGATAGATGAGCTGGTATGTGGAGCATTGTGAATCATCTTAGCCCCTGTATCTTGGTGCTGATTGGTATTGGCAAAGGCAATAGACAACATGGTTCCACGTGCTCCAGGTCCATCCAGATAGACAGACGGATATTTCATAGTCGTTTTCGCACCGAGGTTCCCGTCAATCCACTCAACCGTTGCATCTTTCATGGCCCTCGCCCGCTTGGTCACGAGATTATAGACATTGTCGGACCAGTTTTGAATAGTGGTGTAGCGCATATAGGCACCATCAAGAGCAAAAATTTCAACAATCGCGGCATGCAAGCTATTGCTGGAATAAGTCGGAGCAGTACATCCCTCAACATAATGGACACTTGCTCCCTCGTCAACGATAATCAATGTCCGCTCAAACTGACCAGAATTTTCATTGTTAATCCGGAAATAAGTCTGCAAAGGAACATCTACCTTGACACCTTTTGGAACATAGATAAAGGTACCACCAGACCAGACGGCGGAGTTGAGAGCTGCTAGCTTGTTATCTGTCGGAGGAACCAGCTTAGCAAAATACTGCTTGAAAAGCTCTGGGTATTCCTTGAGAGCTGAGTCGGTATCCGTAAAGACAATGCCTAGCTTTTGGAACTCTTCCTTCATATTGTGGTAGACCACTTCTGATTCATACTGGGCTGCCGCACCAGCCAGATAGGCTCTCTCTGCTTCTGGAATCCCAATCCGCTCAAAGGTTTCCTTAATCTTCTCAGGCACTTCATCCCAGCTTCTAGCTGGCTTATCAGAAGCCTTTTGATAATAAATCAAGTCATCAAAATTAATTTCTGACAAATCCAGCCCCCAAGTCTGCATCGGCATCTTCTTGAAAGCCTCGTAGGATTTGAGGCGGAAATCCAGCATCCATTCTGGTTCATCTTTGGCTGCAGAAAGCTCACGAATGACCGCTTCATTCAGCCCTTTTCCTGTCGAGAGTACAGGCTCAACATCGTCATGGAAACCAAACTTGTACTCACCGAGATCAATCGGTTTTGGTTCTACTCTTTCTTCTGACATAATTTCCTTTCACATTCTTACTTTTTATCTTCTTCAATTGCTCGCTTGAGGGCATTCCAACCCAAGGTCGCACACTTAATTCGCTGCGGGAATTTGGCAACGCCCGCTAAAAAGGCTCCATCTCCCAATTCTTTCTGGCGACTGTCTTCTTGACCCTGAACCATCTGCGAGAAAACTTCTGCTAATTCCAGCGCCTGCTCTTTTGTCTTGCCCAGAACCGCATCTGTCATCATGCTGGCTGAAGCCGTTGAAATGGTACAGCCGGAATTCACAAAAGCAATATCCTCAATCTTATCTTCCGCATTAAACTTCACAGACAGGCTGATAACATCGCCACAGGTCGGATTATTGAGAACTACTTGCTCCACATCTTCCAGTTTCCCATGATGATGGGGGTGAGCCGAGTGGTCGGTCACAACCGCCTTGTAAAGACTGTCTAACTTAGAAAGCGCCATTGAAAAACTCCTTTGTCTTTTCTAAAGCATCTACCAGCTTGTCACAATCTGCATAGGTATTATAGATATAAAAGCTAGCACGCACAGTCGCTGGCACCTGTAGATAGGTGAGCAAAGGCTGGGCACAATGGTGACCCGCCCGAACAGCCACTCCTTCGTAGTCCAGAGCTGTCGCGACATCATGCGGATGGAGACCATCCAGGTTAAAGGCAATCACGCCCGAACGCTGGGCCAAATCCTGAGAGCCATAAATGGTCAAGCCTTCCACAGCCTGCAACTTAGGAAATACATAGGCAATCAGGTCCTGCTCATGCTGAGCAATGGCATCCATGCCCAATTCTTCCAAATATTCAATGGCCGCCGCAAGACCGATTGCTCCTGCCATATTTGGAGTGCCGGCCTCAAACTTCCACGGAAGCTCCTTCCAGGTCGCTTCCTGCTCATAGACAAAATCAATCATTTCGCCGCCGAACTCGACTGGCGACATCTGCTCTAGCAGCTCTTCCTTGCCATAGAGAACCCCGATACCAGTCGGGCCTGCCATCTTATGCCCCGAAAAGGCGAAGAAGTCTACATCCAAATCCTGCACATCAATCCTCATGTGCGGAATGGATTGAGCCCCGTCCACCACCAAAAATGCTCCTTGCTGATGAACCAGCTGGGCAATCTCCTTGATGGGATTGATGACACCGAGGACATTAGAAGCATGAGCCAGAGAGACCAACTTGGTCCGCTCATTGAGCTTGGCACGGAAATCCTCCATATCCAGAGCACCATCCTTGAGATAGACATAGACTAACTTGGCTCCGGTCTTCCTACAAGCCTCCTGCCAGGGAATGACATTGGAATGGTGCTCCATGATAGAAATCATCACTTCATCACCAGGCTGCAGCCTTTCAGCTGCAAACTGAGCCACCCAATTGAGACTCGTCGTGGTTCCCTCGTGTAAAGAGAACCTCTCTGCTAGAAGCCGCATTGATAAAAGAACGAACTCTTTCCCTGGCTGCTTCATAAGCTGCTGTCGCCCGCTCAGCTAGCGTATGCACACCGCGGTGGACATTGGCATTGTCTCTAAAATAGTAGTCTTCGATAGCCGTCAGCACCTGCTTGGGTTTCTGAGTTGTCGCCGCATTGTCCAAATAAACCAAAGGCTCATCATTGACAATTTGGTCCAAAATGGGAAAATCTTGCTTGATTGCTTCTGCATTAAACATGGACATGAAGACTCCTATCTACTTATACGGGACAAGGCCCAGCTTTTTATCTTTTTGCGAGAATAATATCGATATTTTCAATCATTTCATCACGAACTTCTTTAACAGGGATTTCCACAATCACTGAGCCCAAGAAGCCACGCACGACCAAGCGCTCTGCTGTCGCCTTATCAAGACCCCGACTCATGAGGTAGTACATATCTTCTGGATCCACCTGACCGATAGAAGCCGCGTGACCAGCTGTCACATCATTTTCATCAATCAAAAGGATGGGATTAGCATCTGAGCGCGCTTGGTCAGACAGCATGAGAACCCGGCTTTCCTGCTGGGCATCTGCTCCCTTAGCCCCTTTGATAATATGTCCGATACCATTGAAGGTCAAGGTTCCTTTTTCCAGGATAACCCCGTGCTGCAGGATATTTCCGATAGAGTTGCAGCCATAGTTAGTTACGCGGGTATCAATCCCCTGAACCTGCTTACCGCTTGAGAGAGCCACCACTTTCATATCCGCATGGCTACCCTTGCCATAGAGGTCACTATCAAAGTCAGCCACGACATTGCCTTCGTTCATAACGCCAATAGCCCAATCAATCATAGCATCGTTGTCCAGCTTACCGCGACGGCTGATATAAGCTGTGACATTTTCGCCCAAGCGGTCAATTGCTGAAAACTTAATCTGAGCTCCAGCCTGAGCAATAACTTCGACAGTGATATTAGCTGTTACGGGAACAGAGCCCTCACCGTAAGTTTCCAAGCGTTCCAAGTAGTTAACCTTGGAATGCTTGCCTGCGATAATCAAAATATGCTTGTTAAAAGGAACATCGCTTTCGCTATCCTGATAAAAAATTCCTTCAATCGGCTGGTCAATCTCAACATTGTCCGGTACATAAAGAACTGCTCCGCTGTTGAAATAGGCAGTGTGGTAAGCCGCCAATTTGTCCTCGTCATACTTGACAGCAGACATAAAATGCTTCTCTACCAGCTCTGGAATTTCTTCCAAAGCTGTGTGAAAATCAGTAAAAATCACGCCTTGCGCAGCTAAATCAGCCGGCAATTGCTCCAGAACAGTCTGAGTTCCCAACTGAACAAGCTTGAGATTGTCATCTAAAGCTGTAAAGTCTGGAACACTTGTCAGCGGCTCACTCTCTGAAATACGGCCGTCTCCCAGATTCCAGCGATGAAATTTAACCCGCTCAATACGCGGCAATTCTAACTGGTCAATTTTATCAAAGGCCTGCTGGCGCAGTTGAAAGAGCCAATCTGGCTCTGCATGTAGCTGTGAAAATTCTTGAATCAATTCTTTAGTCATGTCATTCTCCTATCTTTTATAAAAGTCAAAAGAATGTTTGACTAGGCTTCTTCGGTATAGGTGAAGCCCAACTCTTCAGCCAATTTAGCATAGCCTTCTTTCTCCAAGCGGACTGCCAATTCAGGACCGCCAGAAAGAACGACTTTACCATCCATCATGACATGAACCACATCTGGAGTGATATAGTTGAGCAGGCGTTGGTAGTGGGTGATAATCATAGCACCAAAGCCTTCACCGCGCATAGCATTAACCCCTTTGGACACAACCTTAAGAGCATCGATATCAAGACCTGAGTCAATCTCATCCAAGAGTGCAAAAGTCGGCTCAAGCATGAGCAACTGCAGGATTTCATTGCGTTTCTTTTCACCACCAGAGAAGCCTTCATTAAGGTAGCGCTCAGCCATTTCTTCTTTCATGTTGAGCAGTTCCATCTTTTCATCCAGCTTCATGATAAAGTCGCGGACGGAGATTTTTTTTCCTCGTCTTCTTTGCCAGCATTCATAGCTGCACGGAGAAACTCTGCGTTAGTAATACCAGGAATTTCACTAGGGTACTGCATAGCCAGGAAGAGTCCCATGCGAGCACGCTCATCCACTTCCAATTCTAAGATATTGACTCCATCAAAAAGCACTTCTCCTTGAGTCACTTCGTAGTTAGGATTGCCCATAATTGCTGCAGACAAGGTGGACTTCCCTGTTCCATTTGGGCCCATAATAGCTGCGACCTCTCCCGTTTTCAGAGTGAGATTCACCCCTTTGAGAATTTTTTTCCCTTCGATTTCAACATGAAGATCTTTAATTTCTAAGACAGACATTTCTTTTTCCTTTCTTTGCTTAGCTGATTTACATACTTTAGTATACCAAAAAAAAGCCCAAAAGGCTTTTATTTTGTTTAGAGCTATTCTTATTTATTCCTCTTTTGACGCCATTTCCGCCGAACTTCCTCACGGTAGGAGGAGTTCCCAATAAAGCGGAGAATATTGAGCAAAGGAGTACGATTAGGCCCCAAAACTCCGACCAGCTCAGCAAAGAGCTCAACACCCAGAAGTAAGCCTATCATCAAGAGCACGCCACCAATTCGACTGGAAACATTCAACAAGAAGAGAAATCATGGCAAAGACCAGTGAAATCCCATAGATAACCAACACTGTTCCTCGATGAGTCAATCCCAAGGATAAGAGTCTGTGATGAAGATGATGCTTGTCAGGCGTGTAGAATTTCTGACCAGATAGAGTACGGCGGATAATCGCCAGAAAAGTATCCGTAATCGGCACTCCTAAGATAATCATAGGCGTCACCACCGCAACAGCCGTCGCATTTTTCAATCCTTGCAAGGACAGAACAGCAATCATAAAGCCGATGAAGAGAGCCCCCGTATCACCAAGATAGATGATAGCTGGGTGGTAATTGTAAGGGAAAAAACCCGCAATTGACAAGACCAAGACGAAAATAGTCAGGGTCAGAAAGAGATTGTGTTGGGGCAAAAAGAAGTAAGAAACAATCCCCATCGTCACCAAGGAGATGATGGACACCCCACTCACCAGACCATCCAAACCGTCAATCAAATTAACCGCATTGGTGATGGAAATAATCCACACCACTGTCAAAATATAGGATAGCCAAGGCTCAAAATGCAGGAAAGGTCCGCCAAAAGGAATCTTAAATCATCCAATCGGAAATCTGTCAGCCACCAGATTAGACTGGCTGCTAGAACAATTCCCCCCATTTTCAGCAGAGGCGATAGTTCTTTGATATCATCAACCAGCCCTGTAAAGGCAATAATCAAACCACCTAGAACGACCGGCCAAACATAATCAAAATAGGTCTGTCCAAAAAAATCTACAGCAACAATTTGCGGCATCAAGAGCAGAGTAGAGATAGAAAAGGCCGCTACAATCGCCAACCCGCCACTGCTAGGCATGGGCTTTTTATTGATGCGGCGAGCATTGGGATAATCTACCGCACCAATCTTAAAGGCTAAGAGCCGAACTAAGGGCGTCAGAATCACCCCGATAAAAAAAGTTCCCAGCAATACCAAGATAAACTTCAAAGGAAAAGTAATCATAGGCATTCAACCTTCTGCAGGCCGGAGACGGCATCTGTCACCAAAAGAAGATGACCGTGCTCCTGCAGCACTGCCCGAGTGATATCTGAATCATCTGCGAATTCACGCATTTTGGCCAAGAGCCAAGCTGGATAACGCTCTGGAAAACCCTCAACATCTACTAAAATCGTCAAATAATAAGCCGAATCATACTTATAAAGTTCTGATAAGTCAATCTTATAGTCCACCGTCTGGGCAAAGGCCGCAGCAGCCTTAATATCTTCAAAACGCAGGATATAGTAAATGTAACGCTCTGCATTTTCTGCCGACTGCTCATCCACCGGCTCCTGAGAAAGCTGCTCCCTTTCCTCTGCTTCGGCTGTTTCCAAAGATTGGACTGCTTCTATGTCTTCCTTGCTCTTTTCAAAAATGCTCTTTTCCAGTGTCTTGAGGAATTCATCCGGAGACATATGAGACAGCTCATCCATGTCTGGCAGATCTGCCAAATCCTCAAAACTCAGATTCTTATCCAACTTAGACTTGGTAACAAAAACATCCACCTTATCTAGCTTAGGCGTCACACGGAAACTCAGCATACCGCTGTCCAAAAAATTATCCGGCATTTCCAACTCATCTAAGATGGTATAGAAAAACTCTTCCGTCTTTTCCTTGGGGACCAAGAAATCAGCCATTTCCATGCCGCGCTCTTCCAAATCTTCCAGCTGAATCGTGATTTTTATGGTCGAATCACTAATCTGTTTCATTTCCATATCTCTACCTCATACACTTCTAGTCCTACTATTATACTAAAAATTCCCCCGTATTTCAAAAAATAGCTAGTATTGGTCTGAAAATGGAGGTTGCAAGAAAAAACTCTCAGAAAATTCCGAGAGCTTATTATTTCACTACATGAGAGAGTCAGGGAAACATTAAAATCTCCCCCTTTTATCCCATCAAGGCTTTGAATGCTGCATAAACCAGAAGCACGCCGCCTAGGCCAATCCGATATTTCCCAAAAATTGTAAAGTCATGCTTTTTGACGTAGTCTGTCAGGAAACGAATCACGACTAGACTGACACCGAAGGCCACCCCCATGGCAACTAAGAGCAAGAAGATTTGCCCAAATCCTAGACTGTTCCCATTCTTGATGAACTTGAGAATTTTCCAGCCGCTAGCGCCAAACATAATGGGAATCCCCAGGTAGAAAGTGAACTCTGTCACGACAGAACGACTGACACCATTTAGGAGACCGCCGACAATGGTGGCACCAGAACGGCTAGTCCCAGGAAAGAGAGCTAGAATCTGAAAGAGACCAATTTGCAAGGCAGTCTTGTAAGGAAGAGAGGCCAAATCTGTCACAGCAGGCTCCTCATGCTCGCGCCTTTCCAAATAGATAAAAGCCGCCCCATAGACAATCAGCATCACTGATACAGAGACTAAATTGTAGAAATGCGCTTCAAACCAATCATCCAAGAATAAGCCGATAACAGCAGCCGGCAAGGCTGCCACGACGACCTTGGCCCAAAGCTGCCAAGTCTTTTGAACCTGACGTGCTGACTTGCCTGGTTTAAAAGGGTTTAGCTTGTCAAAATAGATAACGACAACCGCCAAAATAGCTCCCAGCTGAATAACGACATTAAACATTTCCATAAAGGCTGGACTTTGATTCTTAAACTGGATAAAGTCTTGAATCAAAATCAGGTGCCCCGTACTGGAAATCGGCAGCCATTCTGTGATTCCTTCGATGATACCGTAAATAATAGAGATGAAAATTTCAATGATAAACATAGAATACTCCTGAAACAAGGGTCTACTCAAGGAAAGTCGCAATTAAATTCCCAAAGAGTATTAGGTTTTATTATATCACAATTTCAAGGCTAGGAAAAGCCAGTACTAAGACTTTTCTGGCTAGGAGAGAGCTTATCTATCAGAAAGCTCCACCGCCTCCACCGCCTCCGCCGCCAGAGAACCCACCACCTGAACTTCCGCCAGATGAGACAGAGAAATTGCTGGCTGTGGTGGCTACATGGCCGTAGTTTGAGAAACTGTGCATACTGCTATAGAAGGCATAATGCAAGTTAGCCTGAACATAGCTGTCCATAGATGGATTTTCCAAGTGAATCTGACGCAGTGCCATGACTCGGCTGACGCGATCTGCATAGCCAAAGAGGGTCGCATAGACCAAGAGACGGTTCCACAGGATAATGCCTTCGATTTCTGTCTTGTCCAGATGAGCAATATCTCGCAGCATATTTGAAAAACTTCTCCACAAATAGTAATCATGCGCGCCTTCATCATTCAGGACGCCATCTCGCCAATAAAGCTGCGCCTTACTAGCAAAAATACAAATCATAACAAGTCCCACCAGTGCTAAGGGAATATATATCCAAATAAGACTTTCAAAAGCTGCCATATAGACAAACAAAAATCCAAGAGAGAACAACAAAACAGCACTAGCTAGAACGATGGCAGTAATCAGCAATCTCTTTTCCTGAACTTTAAGAGGCCGGTAGTGGCCAAAGAGACCCAAACGCTTGCCTTCAGAGCGCACTTCTTTAGATAAGGAGCGCAAACTGTTAGTAAATAAGGACTTGATATTGCTACCAATGTTACGGATATAGGACTCATCCGCAGAAGACTTGTGCTTATAAATATCTTCTGAAATTTGATAGGCTGAAAATAGATCTTTCACACTGGCTTGGGATTGCTTGTTGAAAGCCATGCCCAGAAAACGTCTCTCAAAGTCCGCTAGCCCATCATAGGTCGCTATTTGCAGAACAGGATTTTCAGCATCTCCCTGCAGGAGGAGATTGCCCCTATCCAGCAAGTCTAACAAAGTCGCCTGGACCATGTTTTCAAAGTTCAGCACTGCCTTGCCGCCCCTTGTTGGGTCGACATCCTCCATGTCTACCGCGTAAATATTTTCCGCCAAGACAAGGGGAGCCAAGTCCTGAGGAGCTTCGTATAGACGGGCATTCTTGGGATAAGACTGCTTAGGCTTGATCTTCTGGGCAAAGACAAAATAAAGGATAGCCGCTACAAGGATGGCACATAAGAGCAGCAAGGGCATATAAATTTCTCCTAGCTGCCGGTAAAAGACCGTCTTGCGGGCAATCTTTTCTTCTTGAGCTTTAAAGGTTGGCAAGTAGTCACTCTCGTCTTCATTCTGGGACACAAGAGAGACCGCTTGTCGATCCCAATAGCCGTGGAGCTCGACATTATCGCCCGAGCCAATTCCATTGAGTTTGACCAGATAATCGGTGCCATTCTTATCCACGAAAGGCTGGGTTCCAAAGTAGCCACTATGAGCAAAAAGCTCACTCTTATCTGGATTGCTCAAGCCAGAAACTGTCAAAACGACTTCTCCTATCCCCTGATCCCAGTCGCTGATAGGAGTCCAGTTGAGCTCAGCAATATCCCTGTGAAGAAAAAGGAGATTTCTCAGCTGCCAGGTTACAGTGACAACAACTCTGTCACCGTCGTTTCCGGAATTATAGATTTTGACTTCATAGCCATCTCCTAAGTCTCTGACTTGGGGGTTAATGTCCATATCTGGCTCACCATTCGTCAGAACCGAGACCGTCGGATTCCCATCAATGGCAAAGCCATTGGGCATCTTTCCAGCAGAGCCCAGCGAAACAATCTGACCATTATAGTCGTCATTAAACTTGTAGGTCACTTTCTCTGTGTAGGTAGCTGTATTGTCCTCACGCAAAACCAGATCTCCTTGATAGGATTCAATATCATAGTCAACAGCCGAGACAACCTGACCAAAACAAAGGCAGGAAAACAAAACCAACAGAAGATAAAAATATCGTTTCATACTCAACCTCTCTTTACAGATATTTTGTTCTATTATATCATTTTTATCAAGTAAGGGCTTACTAGGATTGAAAAGAACGGTGATTTTCGATAGAATAGGAAGAACTATTATTAGATAAGCAGGAGAAACCCATGAAGAAATTATTACTCACTTTATTTACAGCCCTCCTGGTCGCCTTGGGAACAGTCCAAGTTATCCAAGCCGATGACTATCTGAGGATCGGTATGGAAGCAGCCTACGCTCCCTTCAACTGGACTCAGGATGACGATTCCAACGGTGCTGTAAAAATCGAAGGAACCAACCAATATGCCAACGGATACGATGTGCAGATTGCCAAAAAAATTGCTCAAGAGATGGGCAAGGAACCTCTGGTTGTCAAAACTTCCTGGAATGGCTTAATTCCTGCTCTGACCTCCGGAAAAATTGACATGATTATTGCGGGGATGAGTCCAACTGCCGAGCGGAAAAAGGAAATCGCCTTTTCCAACAGTTACTACACCAGCGAGCCAGTTCTCCTAGTTCGTAAAGATGGAAAATATGCATCTGCTAAAACTCTGGAAGACTTCAAAGACGCTAAAGTCACTTCCCAGCAAGGAGTTTACCTCTACAATCTCATTGACCAGCTGCCTGGCGCCAAAAAAGAAACAGCTATGGGCGATTTTGCCCAGATGCGTCAAGCCTTGGAATCTGGAGTTATTGATGGCTATATCTCTGAGCGGCCAGAAGCCTTGACTGCTGAGACTGCCAACTCCAACTTCAAAATGATTCAGTTTGAGAAAGGCTTTGAAGTTGGCGAAGAGGATGCTTCTATTGCCATTGGTATGCGCAAGGATGACAGTCGTATCGAGCAAGCTAATGCAGCAATCGCTAAGATTTCTACGAATGATCAAGTCAAGCTGATGGATGAGATGATTCAGAAACAGCCTGTTGATACGGATAGTGAAACAACGAATGAATCATTCTTCAGTCAAGTGGCTAAGATCCTGGCTGAAAACTGGCCTCAATTCCTACGCGGAGCTGGTTTGACTCTACTCATTTCGATTACAGGGACCATCGCAGGTCTCATCATCGGACTGCTGATTGGCGTTTATCGGACGGCACCAGCTTCTAAGAATAAACTCCTAGCATCATTGCAAAAAATCTTCGGCTGGTTCTTAAATGTCTATATTGAGATTTTCCGCGGAACTCCAATGATTGTTCAGTCTATGGTTATCTATTACGGAATAGCCCAGGCTTTTGGAATTTCTATCGACCGGACTATCGCTGCCATTTTCATCGTCTCCATCAATACTGGAGCTTATATGAGCGAGATTGTCCGCGGTGGTATCTTTGCCGTTGATAAGGGGCAATTCGAGGCCGCAACAGCACTGGGTATGACCCATGGCCAGACCATGCGCAAGATTGTTCTGCCTCAGGTCGTCCGCAATATTCTGCCCGCAACTGGTAACGAATTTGTCATCAACATCAAGGATACATCCGTGTTGAACGTTATCTCGGTAGTTGAGCTTTATTTCTCTGGAAATACTATCGCTACCCAGACCTACCAATACTTCCAAACCTTTACCATTATCGCTGTAATCTACTTTGTCCTGACATTCAGCGTAACACGCATCCTGCGCTATGTTGAAAAACGCTTCGACACAGACAACTACACGACAGGTGCCAATCAAATGCAGACAGGAGAAGTAAAATCATGACAGAAACCATTTTAGAAATTAAAAACCTCAAAAAGTCCTACGGTGAAAACCAAGTCCTCAAGGACATCTCCCTCACCGTTCATAAAGGAGAAGTGATTTCCATCATCGGCAGTTCCGGTAGCGGAAAGTCAACCTTCCTGCGCTCCATTAACCTTCTGGAAACACCAACTGGCGGACAGATTTTCTATCGCGGCAAGAATGTCCTGGACGAGAATTACGACTTGACCCATTACCGTGAAAGTTGGGCATGGTCTTTCAGTCTTTCAATCTCTTCGAGAATCTTAATGTCCTGGAAAATACCATCGTCGCTCAGACAACGGTCCTGAAAAAAGAACGGTCCGAAGCCGAGAAAATTGCTAAAGAAAACCTCAACAAGGTTGGAATGGGCGAGCAATACTGGCAGGCCAAGCCTAAGCAACTCTCAGGCGGTCAGAAGCAGCGGGTCGCTATTGCCCGCGCCCTCTCTATGAATCCTGATGCTATCCTCTTTGACGAGCCGACTTCAGCCCTCGACCCCGAAATGGTTGGTGAAGTTCTGAAAATCATGAAAGAACTGGCTCAGGAAGGGCTGACTATGATTGTCGTGACCCACGAAATGGAATTTGCCCGTGATGTCTCCAGCCGTGTTATCTTTATGGATAAGGGGGTCATCGCTGAAGCTGGCAGCCCGCAGGATATCTTCACCAATCCCAAAGAAGAAAGAACCAAAGAATTCCTGCAACGCTTCCTCAGCTAAATTACTTCTATTTTCAAAAACAAAAAGGAATCTGGAACTAAGTCCAGATTCCTTTTTTATTTAATGAGCAATATAAGTTGCACAATTTTGAAGTTTAGTCTTCAAATTTTTCATGGTTTTTTTGTCGTAGAAATCAATCAAGCCAAGAGCTGTTTCAAAAAGAGATATTTTTTTCACTTTTGCACGTCCTTGAGCAAGAGCAATGATAGACATTTCACGTGCATTTGTTTCTTTTACTAATACGGTAACCGGTGATCTTCTTATCACGTACCCAACTAACAACAGATTCTACTTTCTCGAAATTAGATTTAGCCATTTCTTACTCCTCTCTATTCTAGCTACATCAACTACTATAATTGTTTTTATACAGTTTGTCAACTTAAACAAACCAAATTCGAACAAATTAAATAATTCTGAATTTTCTTTACTTAGCTTTGAGGGCTGAAAGTATCTGAGTCCGAATACTTTCGACACCTTCTGGATTTGCTGGAAGGAAGATGGTATTATTACCCGAACTATCTGCAAAATTATTCAGCGTATCCAGGTACTGGTTGGTCAAAAGAATAGACATAATCTGTTCTTCTGTCAACTCAATATTAGCTCCCTTCAATTCCTTGATTGAGTCTGCCAAACCATCTACAATAGCTTTTCGTTGCTCGGCAATACCAACACCATGCAAGCGATCTTTCTCAGCTTCTGCAGAAGCAGCTGTCACAATCTTAATCTTATCCGCTTCAGCCAATTCCTGAGCAGCCACACGCTTACGCTGCGCCGCATTGATTTCGTTCATAGACTGTTTAACTTCAGCATCAGGCTCAACCTTAGTAATCAAGGTTTTGACAATGATATAACCATAGGTCGACATTTCTTCTGCCACTTGCTTTTGGACTTCTAGGGCAATTTCGTCCTTCTTTTCAAAGAGCTCGTCCAAGGTCAGTTTTGGAACTGAGGAACGAAGGGCATCTTCGATATAAGACTTAATCTGAGCTTCTGGCCGCATAAGTTTGTAATAAGCGTCAATCACGTTGTTTTCATTTACACGATACTGGGTCGCAACATTCATAGTTACAAAAACATTATCCTGTGTCTTGGTCTCAACGACAATCTCGCTCTGCAGCAAACGCAGCTGAACGCGAGCTGCTATCTTGTCAATCCCTAAAGGAAGACGGAAATTGATACCACTGCTGCTGGTTTTGTGATAGCGTCCAAAACGCTCAATGATTGCCACAGATTGCTGACGAACCACATAGACTGCACTAAGCAGCAAGAATATTAAGATTATGATCAATATGATAAAGAAAAATGGAATAAACAACATGTTCAAGCCTCCTTGATTCACTATAGTATATTCTAACATATTTAATTTGCAGTTTCAAATAAAAGCATACAAATTAGGCTAAAATATATTTACAATTAGACAAGCATATTGTAGAGTGTTTCATTCCCGTTCAGATTGATAAAGGACGGATCGAACTGCTCAATACGGTTAATTAAAGAAGCATAATCATGCTTATCTGCCAGAGAAATACCAATCAAAACTGGTCCCGTTCCCTTGCTTGCCCGCTTGATATATTCAAAACGAGTAATATCGTCATTGGGCCCTAAAATATCATTCACAAATTCCCTCAGGGCACCCGGACGCTGCGGGAAGTTAACCACGAAATAGTGCTTGATACCATCATAAATAAGTGCCCGTTCTTCCATCTCTGGCATCCGGTTGATGTCATTATTACCACCTGAGATAATGCAACAGATAGTTTTCCCCTTGATATACTCGCTCAGTACTTCCAAAGCAGCAACACTTGCAGCACCAGCTGGCTCTGCGACAATCCCTTGCTTAGAATATAGGTCAATGATGGTCTCTGAAATAAGACCTTCATCTACACCAATAAGATTTTGAACATTCTTTTGTGTAACCTCATAGGTTGATGCACCGACCTTCTGTACTGCTATGCCGTCCGCAAATTTGTCGATTTCTTTAAGCTTGACCGGACCTCCAGCTTCAAAGCTGCTTTCATACTGCGGGCACCATTGGCTTCCACACCAATAACTTCGATAGTTGGCTGACTTTCTTTGATATAGGTTGAGACTCCTGATATCAGGCCGCCGCCTCCAACTGGTACCAAAACTGCATCAAAATCGATAGCTTCTCTCTTAGCCTCGTCTAAGATTTCATAAGCCACTGTTCCTTGACCAGCTTGGACATCATCATTGTCAAAAGGATCGATAAAGGTGCGGTTTTCAGCCTTAGTATAGTCAAGCGCAGCCTTGGCCGAAGCATCAAAGGTGTCTCCAACCAGCTTGATATCCACAAATTCACCGCCAAAGAAGCGAACCTGGCCAATCTTCTGCTGAGGGGTTGTTATGGGCATAAAAATAGTTGCTGGAATTTTCATTTCCTTACAAGTATAGGCCACTCCTTGGGCGTGATTTCCCGCAGAAGCACAGACAACCCCACGCTGACGTTCCTCTTCATTAAGTTGAGAAATGGCATAATAAGCCCCGCGGAGTTTAAAAGAGCGTACCCGCTGCATATTTTCCTTCTTCAGGTAAATCTTGGCATGGTACTTCTCAGACAAATAGTGGTCGTAGTCAAGCGGAGTATTGACAACCACATCTTTTAACACTTTATGAGCATGAGTGATATCTTTTGCTCTGAGCATATTTTTTCCTTCCCTATTCTTCCAGTTTATTCTCTATCAAGCAAAACAAGGGGCTGGGAATTCGCATTCCAACCCCTAATGTCTTATCTGCTCTTTATCTTAATTATAAATCTTGAAAGCATCGTCGTCGTTTTTACCAACGAATGGCATTGCTTTACGCAATTCTGCACCGACCTTTTCAATCTCCAGATTAGCAGCTTGCTCGCGGTAAGCAGTGAGTTTTGGACGACCAGCCTTGTAATCATCAACGAAGTCGTTCGCAAATTTACCGTTTTGGATATCAGCCAAGACTGCCTTCATGTTTCTTTGACTTGCTCAGTAATGACGCGCGGACCAGATACATAGTCACCATATTCAGCTGTATTTGAGATAGATTGGCGCATCTTCTTGAAGCCACCTTCATAGATCAAGTCCACAATCAGTTTCATTTCGTGAAGCACTTCAAAGTAAGCCAATTCTGGTGCATAGCCTGCTTCAGTCAGAACTTCAAATCCTGCTTCAATCAGGGCAGTCAGACCACCACAAAGCACAGCTTGTTCACCAAAGAGATCTTCTTCTGTTTCTTCTTTATAAGTTGTTTCAAGCAAACCAACACGAGCTGAACCAACACCTTTACACCAGTCCATTGCGATGTTTTTGGCATTACCAGTTGCATCTTGGTAAACTGCATACAGAGCTGGTACACCAAAACCTTCTTCGAAAGTACGACGAACCAAATGTCCTGGACCTTTAGGAGCACACATGAAGACATCTACATCGGCAGGAACTTTGATAAATTCAAAATGGATGTTAAAACCATGAGCAAATCCAACTGCGTTTCCAGCTTCCAAGTTTGGAGCGATTTCTGCTTCATAGAGATCTTGTTGGATTTCATCTGGAGCCAAAATCATGATAACATCAGCCAATTTAGCTGCTTCTGCTACTGTATAAGTATCAAAGCCATCTTCTTTAGCCTTGTCAAATGACTTACCAGGACGAACACCGATAATCACATCGTGGCCTGTATCACGCAAGTTTTGTGCATGAGCATGACCTTGTGATCCATAGCCGATTACGGCAATTTTCTTACCGTCAAGTGCTGCTACTTTTACATCTTTTTCGTATTCCATTGTTACTGCCATAAGTTTTACTCTCTTTTCTATTTTTATTGCCTGTTAGGCGGTTTTAACAAATTAAAGGTTTGATTTAATCTCGGGTAAAGCCTGTCGCTCCAGTCCGAGCAATATTTAATACCATATGGGCGAATGACTCGAAGTAGAGCCTCGCTCTTCTCCGCATCACCAGTCATCTGAACGGTAATGGAGCTAGGTGCTACATCCACAACTGTTGCCCGGAATGGCTGGATAATAGACAGAATCTCTGCTCGCTTATCAGCTGGAGCCGAGACCTTAACCAGAATCACTTCACGCTCCAAGTGAGGACGGTCTGTGATATCTCGAACCCGAATCACATCAATCTGACGATTGAGCTGCTTGATAATCTGCTCAACTTCTGCCAATGAAGCCACATCAATGATGATGGTGATACGGGATACTTCCGGATTTTCCGTCGTTCCGACTGAGATACTCTCAATATTAACCTGACGTCTGGAAAGGACACCCGTGAAGCGGTTCAGAACCCCCGAACGGTTTTGGAGTTTAGCTGTCAACATTCTACGCATGGAACTTCACCCCCAACATCTCATGATTGCTCTTGCCAGCTGGCACCATTGGAAGAACGTGCTCCTTGCGAGAAATATCTACCTCAATAAACATCGGTATATCTTCCTTCAGGACTTCCAAATCCTGGACAATAGTCTCTGGATCGTCAAATTTATAGGATTTAACACCATAAGCCTGAGCCATGAGCTGGAAATCTGGCAATGTTTCAAAGACAGACTCAGAGGTACGACCATCATAGAAAGCTTCCTGCCACTGGCGCACCATGCCTAGCGAATGATTGTTAAGCATGATGACCTTAATCGGAATCTTATAGATATTGAGAATAGCCATCTCTTGGTTTGTCATCTGATAGCCACCATCTCCGACAAAGAGCACCACTTCCTTATCCGGGTTGGCAATCTTAGCCCCAATCGCTGCTGGAACACCGAAGCCCATGGTTCCTAGACCACCAGACGTTACCAGTTGACGCTCGTTTTTATACGGATAATATTGGGCAGCCCACATTTGGTGCTGACCGACGTCTGTTACAACGATGGCATCACCCTTGGTCAGCTCACCTACGCGCTCAATGACAGCCTGAGGCTGTACGACACGTTCTTTCTTATCATATGAGCGAACCCGTTCCTTATCGCGGGTTACTTTTTCAATCCACTTGCTGGTATTATTATGCACCTGCTCTTCATTGAGCAGCATCTGCAGGGCTTTCTTAGCATCCCCTACGATAGGAATATCTACGCTGATAATTTTTCCAATTTCCGCTGGGTCAATATCAATATGTGCTACTTTAGCGTTCTTGGCAAAGGTTTTCGGATTACCAGTCAGACGGTCATCAAAGCGGCAGCCGATACTAATCATAAAGTCAGCCTCAGTCATAGCAATATTGGCCGCAAAAGAACCGTGCATTCCACCCATACCTAAGAACAAAGGATGGTCTGTCGCAATAGTTCCCTGACCTAACAAGCTAGTGACCACTGGAATCTGATAACGCTCCGCAAACGCAACCAATTCCGCTGCTGCCTCGGCATAACTGATACCCCCTCCCGAAAGAAGGACCGGCTTTTTAGCCTTAGAAATCTGCTTGATAATCTTCTTAATCTGCAATTCATTAGGCTCAATAGTCGGCTGGTAGCTCGGCAGATGCAACTTGCTGTCATAGATAAAGTCCGTTTCCAGAGCCGAGACATCCTTAGGCAAATCAATAACGACTGGCCCAGGACGACCTGTCGTCGCAATGTGAATAGCTTCTGTAATAATACGCGGAATTTCTGCCGTCTCCCGCACCTGATAATTGTACTTGGTAATAGGAGTCGTAATCCCAACAATATCCGCTTCCTGAAAAGCATCTTTACCGATCCCAGCCTTGGCTACCTGACCAGTAAAGACTAAAAGGGGGACGCTATCACTCATGGCATCAGCAATGCCGGTAATGGCATTAGTCGCTCCGGACCGCTGGTCACAACTGCAACTCCGATTTTCCCAGTAGACTTAGCATAGCCTTCTGCTTCGTGAACACAGCCTTGCTCATGGCGGCCTAGAATATGACGGATGCCTTCAAAACTATAAATAGCATCATAAAGCGGCAGTACAGCGCCACCGGGATAGCCAAAAATCGTATCAACACCAAGATTTTTCAAGGTTTCCAAAACAAGCTCTGAACCAGTCTTAGAAGTTTCTAATTTGATTTTCTCCATTCTTCCCCTTTCATTTATTTACAATTTTTCTAAAAAAATTCAAAAAGCTTTCTACTATGATAACATTTTTTTGAAAAAAATTGCAAGTCATGCAGAATGTTTTTTTCTACATTTTTTAGCGATTTATCAGATGAAAAAGGGAAAAATTTTTCCAAAGAAACCGAATAAGAGTATGCTGCTTCCATATCAGGGTTTGCCTTTTCTCTGTAAACAGGAAAACAACCTTCTTACAATATTGCTTTTTATTTTCTATGGACTTCCTTTTTCTTTAGTGGTATAATAATGCTATTAATTTATCAATGGAGGTCAACAATGGAGAAATTTCTTAATATTTTCAAAAGTCTTGACCGTTCTTGGCTGATTCGTCACTACATTTTTAGCTTTGCTTTTTTTGGGCTACTGTTTGTTATGCTAAAAGGTTTCAGCACACCTCTTCCTGTCTGGCTTCTTTATCTGAGTTTTACGCTCTTTTATCCTTTTGCCATGTTTGTCTATGAAAGCATCGTTGATTTGATTATAGGGGACAACATTTTTCTCATTCCTGTCCTTATCATGATTATTTGGAAAATCATTCGCTTCTTTATCATCTGGCTTTTTTCCATACCTATCGGCTTGATCGGACTAATTTATCTCTACTTTTCTGTCAATCGTAAGACTGACTAAGGCTGCTTCCCTAAGACAAGCAAAAACTGTAGCAAGAATGATAATTCATTCTTAGATTATACAAAACAAAAGAAACAGGTCTTCTACCTAACTATGGTATAGAGAACCTGTTTCTTTTTTTCAATTTTTTAGTTCATTATCTCTGAATGGTCGATAGCTCGCCTCCACAAGATTGGAGATTAAAGGAAAAGAAATAATGTTTTTTCTTGATATGCCAATATATCTGATTCCTCTCAAGCTCCTGCCAGCTATAACCAGCCTTTCTCTTGCCCGATTCGGACGGCTTCTGTTCGATTTTCAGCATCTAGCTTGGTCAAAATAGCAGACATATAGTTACGAACCGTTCCATTTGACAGGTAGAGTTTTTCAGCAATTTCTTTATTGGACAGGCCAGTCGCCGCAGCTTGCAGGACTAGCCTCTCCTGCTGAGAGAGAGGATTCCTACTGGTCATCAGTACCTCCATCAATTCTGGCGAATATTCCTTTTGCCCATCTAGAACGGTATGGATGGTCTTCATCAAATCCGCAATGCTGCGCTCTTTGAGCACATAAGCATCTACATCCGCCTTAACAGCTCGCTCAAAGTAGCCCGGTCGCTTGAAGGTTGTGACGATGATGACCTTGATGTTGGGTCGATTAGCCTTGACCCATTCGAGAACGTCTAGGCCGGTTTGGTGGGGCATTTCCACGTCCAAAATAGCTACATCAACAGTTTCTGAGCTAAGACAGTCAATAGCCTTCTGCCCATCTGCGGCCTGATAGACTTCTTCGACATCTGGCTGCAGCTGCAAGAGCTGAGCTAAGGCATCTCTCAGCATACTTTGATCTTCTGCTAACAAAAGTTTCATGCTTCCTTCCCTCCGTATGGCAATTCAATTCGAATCCATGTTGGATCTTGGCTGCTAAGAATCTCAAGCTTTCCTGATAAGGCAGACAGCCGCTCTCGAATACTATGCAACTCCCGTCCGGTCAGCTTTTGAAAACCACAACCATCATCCTGAATGTCTAAAATAAGCTTTTCGTTTTTCTTTACCAAAGAAAAATTACTCTTTTTTAGCCTTGGCATGCTTGATAATATTGGTAGCAGCCTCCAGCAAAATCATACTGATTGTTGACTGCTGACTCGGTGGGACACTGGCAACATTGAGCTGGTTATCCATTTCTACCTGAACACCGCTCATCTCCAGCATGGCACGAATGGTCACTAGTTCCTCGTCCAGCGTCCGATTCTTTAGATCATTAATAATCCGCCGAACATCAGCCATGGACTTCTTGCTGATCTCTTGCACTTCCTGCAGTTCTTTTGCTGCCTTGTCATAGGCTTCCATCTGCAAAAACTGCTGAGCCAGCTCCGCCTTAACACTGAGCATAGCAAAGGTATGCCCTAGACTATCATGTAAGTCACGGCCAATCCGATTCCGCTCATTTTCTGCCAGGAAAAGATTCAGCTGGGCATTTTGCTTGACCTTTTCTTCCTTGATCTGCTCTGCCGTCTGAATCCGATAGAGACCAAATGTCATACCATCCGAAAAGAGAAAGATTACAATATAGAAAAGCAATTCTGTTGGACCAACATTGCCCATCAAATAATTAGTTAGTACAATAGCAGGCTGCAAGGCGATAAAGGTCAAAAAACGCCAGGATTTAAAAGAAATATCATCCAGTTCGTAAATTAGCAGATTAGATAGATAAAAAATATACCAGGTAAAACCTGTATTTAAGAAGACAGAACTATAATATATGTAAGAAATCAAGAGCCACCAAGAAAAAAACTGGATAAGGCGATGGTTACTTAACAAGACCGCATAGTAAGCCACAACAAAAATAGCTGTCCAGAGCAAGAGGAAAAGCGGGTATTCCCCGCTGATTACTCCCGCAACTGGAAAGATGATAAAGACCAGCGCAATATGAAACATATAGTGGACTTGTTTAAGTTTTTCCCACATGAATTTATTTTACCTCAATTCGCTTTTTGAGCTGCAGCACAAGTATGCTAACCAAAACCGTATAAATCAGAACAATCAGAGCGGCCTTGCCATTGAACTGATGGTGTTCTAGATAAGAAGACACGACTTGCATCAGTTGATAACTTGGCGTCAGCTTACCGATTGGCTGGAGCCATTTTGGGAACATGGTCAGAGGGAACCATAGACCGCCCAGAACAGCCAGTGCCATATAGACGATATTTCCCACTACAGACATGAGCTGAGCACTTGGTAAGAGACTGACCAATACCCCCATAGCAATAAAGACCACACTTCCTATCAGAAGAATCACTGCAATAAGAAGCCAGTCTACCATTGGCAGATTAACCCCGCGAACAAAATGCCCAATTGAGAAGACTACGATAATAGAAAGCATAAAAGTCAACAGCGTACTGCAAAGCTTTGATATATAATATTTTACCATAGAAATCGGCGAGTGCTGAATCATTTTTTGCCAATTATTATTTTTATCAGACTGCAAAGTGCTTGGAATGCTAAAGAAGGCACTAGACATGATACTAAAAAGAGTCATAGAGAAGAGGTAGCCTCGAAGCACAAGTTCAGACGTATCACTTCCAGACATCATTCCTGAGAAAATCAGGTAAAAGACGCTGGGCAGACCAATAGACAAGAGATAATAAGCAGCCTGCCGCTTCATTAAAATCAACTCAATCTTCATAAGACTTGCCATATTTTTCATGATTACTCTCCTATTCTTGTGTCGTTTCAAAAATACTATCCAAGAGGGTACGGTTACGTACTTCAATCTCTTCGATTGTACAGCCGTGTTCCTGCAGGACTTGCCAAACTTGACCAGCATCTCTGGTAGCAAAAGATAAAGCCTTTTGCTTGATTTCTAAATCAGTCACATTATCCAGCTTTTCAAGCACAGACTGATAAGTCAGTGGCAAGGTAAAGTGTTTTTCCTGCTCCTCACTGCGCATGGCATAAGGCGTCGTGTCCCGAATCAACTCGCCCTTGTGCAGCACCAAAATCCGATCTGCCGTATGCTCGACTTCTTCGATATAGTGCGAAGAATAAACGATGGTCACTCCCTGCTGCTTGAGCTGATTAACAATTTCCCAGAAATGCTGACGAGTGGAAGTGTCCATAGCTGAAGTCGGTTCGTCCAAGAACAGGATCTTAGGACGGCCAATCAGACTTAATACAAAAGAGAAGAGACGTTTTTGCCCACCAGACAGCTTGCTGGCCATCTGATTCTTTGCTTGTCTGTAAATTGTAATAAATTATCAATTTCTTGATTGGATAAACTATTTGGATAAATTGCTTGGAAGAACGTCAAGAGTTCCTTGACCTTCAAATCCTCCACCACTGTATTTTCCTGTGGTAAAATCGCTACAGACTGCTTGAGATAATTGTCAGTTGGTTTGAGCCCCTGAATCCTTGCTTCACCTGCTGTCAGAAACTTATCGCCCAGCAAACAATCCATGAGAGTCGTTTTCCCTGCTCCGTTGGGACCAATCAAGGCCACACAGTCACCTTGGGAGATCTCAAACGAAATATCCTTTAAAATCTCCTTACCATGAATGCTTTTTGAAAGCTTCTTTACTTCAATCAGTTCCATTTTGCTCCTCCTTTGATTTGATGAACCGTATGTACATCTTTCCTTTATTTTTCCAAAGCCGGAAGAATACTAAGCACTATCGCTTTTTCAATGCCTACAGCAACCTTTTATCATGTTGTTAACTATATTATAAGGCAAAGAAATTTTTCCTACTAGTTGATTTTGTCACCGACTGACATGACAAATGTCACTATTCTGCTTTTAGAGCACAAAACTAGCAAATATTGGAATAATCTGTTTATATCCCTTCTGCATGAAAACACAAAAAGCCGGTCCCCCTCGTTGAGAGGAGCCGACTAGTTGTATGTCTGTTGCAATTTAGATAGAAACTGGAATTAAAGCAGCCTAATCTAAAAATTTTTCAATAAACTAGCTACTCAATCTGTAAGATGAGGCGACCAACGCTTTTTAAACTTTAGCTCTGCACCTCTTCTTTGAGACCATTGAGCTTCAGACTCAGAATGAACATCTCAGGTGTAATATCCTTAATGTCCTTTAGTCCAAAGCCTTGGAAGAAACTGTTCTTTCCACTTCTTCGACATTGACCTTTTGCAAATCAATTTCAATCAAGGTCTGCAATTTCTTCTCTGCTGTAACTGAATAATCAATATTGACACCCTCCAGACTCTTAGCTGCTACATAGTTTGAATCAGACTGCATTCCTTCACGAATGATAGTCGTCATTTCCTCTGGAGTCAAAGTAGCTGATGCCGCACTAGCTTCTTCTGGTAAGGAAGTGAGCAATTCCATCCGAAGATTCAGGATTTTCTTGCCCTGATAGGTAATTGTATCACGATGATGGATTTCTTCAATGTCTCCAACCAAGGTTTTAGAGACAATCTCTGTACTTTCGGAAGAAGAACTGAATGACTCGCTGGAGTTAGAGCTAGAGCTGGATTTAGTCCGCCTAGAAGAAGCTGCTGATTCAGAAGAATGTCTAGGACGATGCTTGCTGAAGTTAGGAAGCACGCAGCCCGTCAAGAGCACTGAAGCAGAAATAACAAGAATGAAAAATTTTTTCATAGTTCACCTTTTTTACTTTTTATTTGTTACAGTATAACATAATACCAGTTTCTTGTCTAAGTATTTTCTATAAAATGACAAAGGCAACCTTTCGATTGCCTTTTTATGCTATTCAACACTAAAAATATATGGATAAACCGGCTGACTGCCCTGATGAATTTCTACTTCGACATCCTCGAATTGTTCCATCAAATCTTGAGCAAGACTGCTAGCCAACTCTTCGCTTCCGTCCTCACCGATATAGATAGAGACAATCTCGCTGTCTTCGTTGAGCATCTTGCTGAACGTTTCTTTCAAAGTTGTCAGCATATCGGGATTAGAAACAACAATCTTACCATCCACCATGCCAAGGTTGTCATTTTCATGAATTTCCAAGCCATCAATCGTCGTATCACGAACCGCAGTCGTCACGCTGCCGCTGACTACTTCTGCCAAGGCTGCAGTCATACGCTCTTGGTTTTCTTCAATAGTCTTGCTGCCATCAAAAGCTAGGAGACTGGTCAAACCTTGAGGGATTGTGCGAGTCTCAATAACAGCTGCTGGCTGTTCAATCACTTCTGCTGCTGATTGGGCTGCCATGAAGATGTTTTTATTATTTGGCAAGATAATAATATTACGAGCATTGACTTGCTCCACAGCCTTGATAAATCTTCTGTTGATGGGTTCATAGTTTGCCCGCCAGAGATGATGTAGTCAACTCCCTGAGCCTTAAAGATTTCAGCCAGACCATCACCAGCCACTACAGCGATAATCGCAAACTCTTTTTCTTGAGCTGGCTTAGCTGAGCGCTCTTCCTTTTCAACCTGCGCTTCGTGCTGGTTGCGCATATTGTCAACCTTGACCTTGACCAAACTACCATACTTGAGACCTTCCTGCATAACCAGTCCTGGATCTTCAGTATGGACATGGACTTTGACGATTTCGTCATCGTTGACTACCAACAGGGAATCTCCCAAATCGTTGAGGTAGTTGCGGAACTCATCATAATCAAAATCTTTTACATAGGTTGGTCCTGTTTTAAGAGCCACCATGATTTCTGTACAGTAGCCGAAAGTGATGTCCTCCGTTGCCACATGGCCAGCTACAGACTTATGATGCTCAGCATTGATCATCTCAGACATGGTCGCAGGTGTCGCCACAAAGTCCTCAGAAGCGATATATTCGCCTGTAAGAGCAGACAGGAAACCTTCGTAGATAAAGACCAACCCTTGACCGCCAGAGTCCACAACACCAACTTCTTTCAGAACCGGCAGCATATCGGGAGTCTTAGCCAGAGCAGCCTTAGCTCCTTCAAGAGCTGCTTTCATAACTTCTACAGCGTCATTAGTGACTTCAGCTTTCTTCTTGGCACCGATAGCCGCACCGCGGGAAACAGTCAAAATTGTTCCCTCAACCGGCTTCATAACTGCCTTGTAAGCCACTTCTACACCAGACTGAAAGGCCAGAGCTAGGTCTTCACCAGTCAGCTCTTCATGCTCTTTCACGCTTTGAGAAAAACCGCGGAAAAGCTGTGAAGTGATAACTCCTGAGTTACCACGCGCGCCCATCAAAAGGCCTTTCGCAAAGATACCTGCCGCTTCGCCAACTGTTGAAGCAGACTTATCTGACACTTCCTTGGCACCATTTTCAATGGTCATGCCCATGTTGGTCCCTGTATCTCCGTCTGGAACTGGGAAGACATTCAAAGAGTTTACATATTCAGCCTGTTTATTTAAGCGAGTAGATGCTGCCTGCACCATTTCTTGAAATAAACTAGTAGTAATATTTGCCACGATTATTCTCCTACGACTTTAATATTTTGGATATAAACATTCACTGCATGGGCAGTAATTCCGAGCTTGTTTTCCAAACTGAATTTAACACGCTCTTGGATGTTTTTGGAAACTTCGCTGATTTTGACTCCATAGCTTAACACAGTGTAGACATCAACTGCGATATCACCTTCATCAGTCGCTTTCACAACCACGCCCTTAGCATAGTTTTCTTTTCCTAAAAGGGCTTGAAAATTATCCTTGATTGCATTTTTGCTGGCCATGCCAACTACACCAAAAATTTCAGTCGCTGCACCACCGACGATTGTCGCAATCACATCATCAGTCAGCTCAATTTGACCATCTTTTGTATTAATTTTCACAGTCATAATTTGTACCTCAAAAGTATTTTATAGTTTATTCTACCATATTTTATACAGGGTGTAAAAGAGGAAGGGTCTAAATCAACTGTCTAGGCGGAAATTTCAAAGCAAAAAAAGGACGGAAAATTTCCATCCTTTTTAAATAAAGATTAAACGCGTTCAACTTTACCTGATTTAAGGGCACGAGCTGAAGCCCAAACTTTTTTAGGTTTACCGTCAATCAAAACAGTAACTTTTTGAAGATTTGGTTTAACAGCGCGTTTTGTTTGGTTCATCGCGTGAGAGCGGTTGTTTCCTGATACAGTCTTACGACCAGTAAAGTAACATACTTTAGCCATTATCGTGTTTCCTCCTATTAGATCTAATATTACGGATGTGCCAGCACCACATACCTTCCTATATTACCAAAAAACTTGACGTTTGACAAGTACATTTGTCCAAACTTTCGAAATTAATCCGTTTTCTTAAACATAGCTAATCTTCAAAGAGCCGAAAGCCACGTTGCCTTTGACATAGAGAGTTTTTCTCTTTTCATTGACATTGCGAGGATTGTAGACAGAGCCAAAGGCATTATCTACATCCAGCTCTACACGCCAGTCACTGGGCACATAAAGCATCACACTGCCAAAAGATAGATCCACTTCAAAAGTTGCTGAGTCCCCTTCGATAGTCGCATTATCAAAATAAACCGATGCACTGCCAAAAGCACAGTCTAACTTTTCGTAGGTGAAGTTATCTGAGTTGATATAGCGCGTGCCGCTGCCAAAAGCAATATCATCTTTTGAGGAAGAAGAGGCAGCCGAGAAGATACGTCCCTTAAAAATGCGCTGGGGCTTGAAAATCATATTGAGACCGATACAAGCCAGAATACCACCCAAAACCAAGGTTCCTGTTGAAATAGCTAAAAAGTGGTAAACGGCATTGGCAATAATCAGCGCAATAACTGCCATGATAAGCCCAGTGCCAAAGTCTCTTTCTAAGAAATTTTCCAAGGCGAAATAGGCGAACATTGCAACAACTAGCATGGGCCAAATATTAAAATTGAAGGCAGGAATTCCAAAATTCCCCTGCAGCAGGACCCAAGCTGCCAAGACTAGAAAGCCGATTCCAAAAATTGTTTTTTTCATGATAATTACCTCACTTCACTTAACTTTTCTTTTACTAACTGATAATAATGCCTAGACACATGCACCTGTTTATGGGTATTGTAAAACTGGACGGTGCTCGTTCCTGAAAAGGACTTGTCCAAAGCATAGATAGCCTTGATATTGGCAATGGTGGACTTTGAAATCCGACAGAAATAACGGGGCAGAATCTCTTCTAACTCATAGAGCTTTAGCTTGACCTCATAAGCATCATTGCGGGCATGGGCAAAAATCTTGCTGCCGTCCGTCTCGAAAAAGAGAATATCCGCTAAATCAAGAAAGTACTCACTGCTTTCCTTATAGAAAAGAATGGACGGAGTCGCCGTTTCTTCCAGTGCTTCTTGGATCCGCTGAATCCGCTCATCCAGCCGCGAAACTTTTATCACCATTTCTGTTTCATCCAAACTCTGATCTAATTCAATCCGAATGTTCATACGCTCTCCTTTCCATCTGCTTATCTTTATTATAACAAGAAACTCCCGAGAAACAAGGCCTTTTCAGTAAGTGGTTAATTTTGACCGGTAAGTGGTTAGCCGCTACGATTGACAAGAATCAAACATCAGAAAAACCGGGACGAGACCCGGTTTTTTTGACATGATGGGAGAGATTATTTTTTGTAACTATTACTATGTCCTTCAGAGGCTCCCTTTTGACTTCCCTTTACTCCTTTGAATATTCCAAACAGCGAGGGAACTCGATCCTCTGCTTTTCCAGTAATCGGATTGTAGCCTGTCATACCAACAATAACATCCAGAGGTTCTACACCTTTTTTTGCTCCAACAGCATTATTTCCAATAATAGCAATTCGACCAACTGCTTCAGGCAGAGGAGAACTATCTGGAACAGCATCTTTCCCTGTTAATGTCTTTCCAGTAACTCCAATGTGAGCACTGTCTATTATATTAGATGTAAATAAACTATCAACAACTTTAAGTCCATATCGCGCACCTGTTTCGCTTGTTTTGATTACTCCTGTTCCAATAACTGGCGGGGTTCCTATCATTGTATTATAATTTAAAGATCCAGTTGGTGTTAAAACTGAGTCAGGAATTGGCTGGGGATTTGGAGAGGTATATGTCCCCATTTCAGTAAGCGACACTCCTAACACTTTTCCTGCCAAGCCATCAATCTCATCATAAACCCCTTCTCCAACCTTACCTAAAAAAGTCGTTGGTTTAGAAAAAGGTTTCCCAGTATCTGTCCCCCACATATTAGGATTCTTAGTTTTTTCTTCATTTTTGGCCTTGGCAGCAGAAACCTTATTACTAGTGGTAGGAGCATGCCTAGCAGCTTCCAAAGCCTTCTGGACATCAGAATATCCAAACGTTTGCTGAGGGATATCTCCCATGGGAGTATGCACTACCGGCCCTGCAAACATCGCACCTGCTTGATAGTAGTCTTCTGGTGTTCGACTAAAAGTTTGAGATAAGCCTAAGTCAACCGTCGTTGGAAGAGTTTGGTTAGTGAGTGCGTCCTCTGTAGCCAGAGAATTGTTGAAAAGGGTTGAAGTAGGCTTACTTTCGCTAACCCGTTGCCAATCTCCGTCTAAAAATGAACCCGGCAATTGATTTTTCCTGTTGCTGTCAGAGAGGATGCATAGTCTAAAGCAAAGCCTGGGAGTCCTTCCTTGCTCGTGGTTGTCTGCTTGAGCCCTGCCCAATCAGCCAAAGCCTCTGACATCGTTGGGGTGTCAACAGTTTTTGACTTCTCAGAGATATCAATCTGCTTCCAATCACCCTCGACTGGATTAAAGCCAGACCATTGATTTACTGGTGACGTGCTAACAAAGTCCTCTGTAGGTTTTGTTGCAGAAAGAGTATATTCACCCTCCAATGGAGAGAGACTTGCTGTTCTTGACGCAGCATCTTGAACACTGGCCCAATCACCAAGTGTCAAATCACTTAGAGACTTACTTTTGTTGGAAACCTGGCTTCCAAACGCATCGGTTACACGAGTCCAGTCTCCTGTTGTAAAATCATCTATTGCCGTGGTAGCTGACGAAGCCGGATTGTTGAAAGAATCATTGATTCTAGACCAATTATCTGCCTCCAAATCACTATAAGCAGCACTTGTTGACGTTTTATTGTCGGTAAAATCTGATACATGTGACCAGTCACCTGCTGTAAAGTCGTTCAGACCTAAACCACTTGTTGAAAATTTATCGCTTGATGAATCAGATATTCTAGACCATTCGCCTGAAGTAAAGTCACTCACTGTCTTGCTGGTTGACGAAGCATTATCAGCCAAGGTATCAGATGTTCGAGACCAATCACCTGTATCAAATCACTAAAAGAGTTGGAAATCTCGGAAGATTTCTTAGCGGCTGAATCGTTGGCACTCGTCCAATTCCCTGTGCTCAAATCTGCAGAACTTGTATTGCTGTCAGAAGTGCTAGACCAACTTCCAGAACTATAATTGTTGCCCGATGAAATAGCATCACCAAAGCTAGAAAAGTCACTGTTATCCTTAGACGAACTGGCATCTCCAATACTGGACCAGCTTCCAGATTCATTTGACAAGTCGCTGTCGCCAATACTTGACCAATTCCCAGAACTATCTGACGATCCAAGGCTACTATTTGAAGTAGAGGTTCCAAGACTATCATTATCTGAAGTAGAATAGCCACCGAAGCTGTTAGAATCTGAAGAGCCATAACTTCCAGAATCTGAGAAACCTAGACTATCACTATTTGAAGCAGAGGAGCCATAACTACCAGAATCCGAGGAATCTGAATCGAAACCACCGGAATCTGAAGAACCTGAACCAAAGCTTCCAGAGTCTGAAGAGTTTGAACCGAAACCGTCGGAATCTGAGGAGCTGGAACCGAAACCACCGGAATTCGAAGTACTGGAACCAAAGCTTCCAGAGTCTGAAGAACTGGAACCAAAACCACCGGAGTCTGAAGAATCTGAACCGAAACCACCGGAGTCCGAAGAATCTGAACCGAAACCACCGGAGTCCGAGGTACTGGAACCGAAACTGTCGGAATCTGAAGAACCTGAACCAAAGCTTCCAGAGTCTGAAGAACTGGAACCAAAACCACCGGAATCCGAAGAACTGGAGCCAAAACCGCCGGAATCCGAAGAATCTGAACCGAATCCGCCGGAATCCGAAGAATCTGAACCGAATCCGCCGGAATCCGAAGAACTGGAGCCAAAACCGCCAGAATCTGAGGAACCTGAACCACCATCATAAGCCTGAACCTGCCCAACGTGGACAAACACAGCGCTCAACAAAATCAAAAGCATTAGTCTTTTTCTTCACAAATGCTCCTCCTTTCTTTTTACTATTCTAATATACCATAATTTTATTATAGGCTGCTGAGTTTTTTGCCATGTAAAAATATTTTAAAGACCTTGAAATATTATGTCACATATAATTGACACCTTGTCCAGTAAAAAAGAAACCTTGCTTTTACAAGATTTCTAAGACCTATTTATACCCCCTGCAGGGAATTTTCTTATTAACCCAAATTTGTGACACCTAAAATTTTCGTTATATAGTGCTGCTCTTAGATTTGTGATAAAAATAATATCAAGCAGTACCTAAAAATTCCTGGTAAAGATACATATTGGGTTTCGAAACCATAAAAATATCTATGTGTATATCACCCCAACTGTCTAAAAATAAGCTTAATGCTCCTAACTTCCTCTAAAGTAGGTTATTAAAAAATTATCTTTCGCTTGATGAACTAGAAAAAGCTACTATAAATTATAGTGTTTTCTACAAAAAACGAATTAAAAGGACCGAATCCTGTTCAATATAGAATTCAATCCTTTCAATAATTATTGATCCAACGTTGAAATCTTAGTACAGAAACCTAGTTTTTCAATAAGATGTCAAAGAAGATTACTTTTCCTGCCTATTACTAGCTCCTTCGGAGCCCTCCTTTTGTCCCCCTCTCATTCCTTGAATTATTCCAAATAGCGAGGGAATGCGATCTTCTTTTTCTCCAGTAATGGGATTATAACCTGTCGTACCGATAACAACATCCAAAGGCTCTACATCTGTTTTAGATCCAACAATATTATTTGCAATAATAGCAATTCGACCAACAGATTCAGGCAGAGGAGAACTATCAGGAACGGCATCTGTTCCTGATAAAGTCTCTCCAGTAAGTCCAATGTAGATATTATTTGCTACATTATGGGTTAAATTATCAGCAATTATACCGATGTATCGTGCACCCGTTTCGCTCGTTCTAATCACCCCTGTTCCAAGAACCGGAGAAGTTCCTTGTGCTATATTATAATTTAAAGATCCGATAGGGGTTAGAACTTCTTCAGGCACTGGCTGAGGATCAGGAGTCACGTATGTTCCCAACTCAGTAAACGTCACTCCAGCCAATTTTCCAAATGTGCCATCAAATACATCATAAACTTCTTCTCCAACAATACCCAAAGCAGTCGTTGGAGTAGAAAAAGGCTTGCCAGTTTCTGTCCCCCACATATTAGGGTTCCTTCTTTCTCCTGTATTTGTTGTATTTGTTGCAGAGACAGTGTAATCAGCCTCCAAGGGAGAGTAATTACCCCAAGCATCGTTTCCCAAAACATTGAAAGTTTCATTTGAATCAACTGTCAAACCGCTGCCAAGGTCAACTGAAGATTCGGATCCAGTTGTATCGGCTGGTTTATCCGAAACGAAACTGCCTAAGCTGTCCGGATTAGCTGTCAAACCATTGCCTGCAGAAGCCGCAGTGTTTGATTCAGTTTCCGCCGAATTTGCCAAATTAGGCTTGTCAGAGCTTGCCGAGTCTATTGAATCAGTTGTAGAATCTGATTCTGAGATAAAACTACCTAGACTATCTGCATCTGCAGTCAAACCACTGCCCAGGTCAGTAGAAGATTCGGATCCAGTTGTATCGGCTGGTTTATCCGAAACGAAACTGCTTAAGCTATCCGGATTAGCTGTCAAACCATTGCCTGCAGAAGCCGCAGTGTTTGATTCAGTTTCCGCCGAATTTGCCAAATTAGGCTTGTCAGAGCTTGCCGAGTCTATTGAATCAGTTGTAGAATCTGATTCTGAGATAAAACTACCTAGACTATCTGCATCTGCAGTCAAACCACTGCCCAGGTCAGTAGAAGATTCGGATCCAGTTGTATCGGCTGGTTTATCCGAAACGAAACTGCCTAAGCTGTCCGGATTAGCTGTCAAACCATTGCCTGCGGAATCTGCAGTGTTTGATTCAACTGCCGAATCCATCGAATTAGGCTTGTCAGAGCTTGCCGAGTCTATTGAATCAGTTGTTTGATTAGCTGAATCTATAGGAGTCGAGGAAGCCGTTGTTTCATCTATAGTAGTGTCAGAATTAGTTGCATCCGTAAGGGGTGCGGGAGCGGTCGCTACTGCTGCATCTGGTGTGCCCCCCATTATCTCATCTGTGCTCGTTGTTGGATTGGTTGATTCTGTAGAAACTGGGGTAGAAACATTCCCCAGATTAGTCAAATTATCACCATCATTTGCTGACGCATCCAAAGAATCAATAGTTGGAATATCTGAAGCGAAGTCACCTAAACTATCCGGATTAACAGTCAAACCGCTGCCCAAGTCAGAGGAAGAAGCATCGTCAGATGAGTCGTCATCAGAATCCGAAGAGAAGTGACCTAAATCGTCTGCATCAGCAGACAGGCCGCTGCCCAAATCAGAGGAAGAAGCATCGTCAGATGTGTCATCGTCAGAATCCGAAGAGAAGTGACCTAAATCATCTGCATCAGCAGACAGGCCGCTGCCCAAATCAGAGGAAGAAGCATCGTCAGCTGTGTCATCGTCAGAATCCGAAGAGAAGTGACCTAAATCATCTGCATCAGCAGACAAGCCGCTGCCCAAATCAGAGGAATCATCATTGTCAGATGTGTCATCGTCAGAATCCGAAGAGAAGTGACCTAAATCGTCTGCATCAGCAGACAAGCCACTGCCTAAATCAGAGGTATCATCATCGTCAGAATCTGAATCATTAGACGAGCTGAAACTACTAGAATCTGAAAAACTATCAGAGTCACCGCTATCAGCACGGACTTGTCCTATCCCAATAAATATGGAAATTAGTAAAATTAAAAAAATAGTAGTTGTTTTTTTCATAAACACCCACCCCTTTTCTTTTTTTATACTAATTTACTGTACCATATTTCTCTTTGATTTTCTTGATTTTTCCACCATGTAAAGATATTTTAATCTCTTTGCATTCGAACTTTTATAATTGACACCTTGTCCAGTAAAAAAGAAACCTTGCTTTTACAAGATTTCTAAGACCTATTTATGCCGATTGCAGGGCTCGAACCTGTGACCTACGCGTTACGAGTGCGTTGCTCTACCAACTGAGCTAAATCGGCGCCTTTTCCCCTTTATTTTAGCATCTTGAGTTTTTTTGTCAAGGGAAAATTTCACAATTTTTAACCCAAATCAAACAAGGGTTGCTTTTATCCCAAAGTTCAGGAAAGATTTCTAACTTTTTAAAGCCCTGAGCCTGATAAAAAGCGTTAGTCCTGTCGTAAGTAGGATAATGACCTGGTGCTACCGTTTTTACTTGCAGATAGGATGCTTTTTGACGAGCAGATTTTTCTAAAACTTCTAGAAGTTGACTGCCAATTCCCGCTCTATGATAGAATTTTTTAACAGCTAGGCAGTCAATCTCAGCACAATCTTCACTAGAGTATGATAAGCTTACAAAGCCAGCCAAATCACTCTCCTGATAGGCAGCCCAAACTTGCAAATCCTTGGCTCCTTCAATGTAAGCTCGTGTACTTTCAGGTATTCCAAACCATTCTGGTAGATCCTTCAAAACTTCGCTAACCACTATCATCTTTTGTTTTTCTTCCTTCACTTCTTCAATTACTATCATCTGAAAATCCTTTCTTGATTTAAGCTTTAGGACTAAACATATGTTCTATCTTACGAACCCGCACTCTCGTAGGCGTCTAAGCCTCTGTCCCATAGTTTCAAAGAAATGACAAAGAAGATAAGAGAAGTCAGAATCAAACCACCGATATTAAAGAGTCCATTCTTGTCCTGCAAGAAATAGCTAGCTGGATAGTAGGCCGTAAAGGCGAAAGGCACGATAAAACTAATCAACCAACGGATAAGCGAATGGTAAATCGAAATCGGATACTTGGCAAAATCATTGAACATATAGAAAATGTAAATCATGGCACCTGACTGCTTGGTCCAAAAAGCGATACTGGCTGTCGCGATTTTCAAAGAAGTATAAATCAAGGTCGCAAAAGGAATACAGACTAGGAAAAGCAAGAATTTAGGAAAGGTCCAGCTAATACTAGTCACCGTTGTCGCCAGAAGGATTCCACCTACCAAGAGTTCCCCCAAGGCATCAATCTGAAAGGTTTCAACTAGGATGTGAAAGAGAGGATTGATAGGACGAGTCAGATACTTGTCAAACTCTCCTTTTCTCACCAATCGTTGCCCCAGTGCCCAGAGATTGTCAAAAAAGAGATGGTCCAATCCCTTGGGAATCAAGGAAAAGCCATAGATAAAGGCAATCTCCTGAAAGGTCCAGCCTTCCAAGGAAGGGATGTGCTGAAAGAGTACATTGAGAAACAAGAGGTTCAAGCCTTGGGTCAGGAAGACACCTAAAACACCAACTACAAAATCAACCTTGTATTCCATGATTTGCTTGATGTATTGTCTGATAAAAATCAGATGCATGCGCTGATATTTTTTCATACTAACCTCCTTGAATGGTGATAAATGACTGGACTCTTTTCCAAATCAACTGAGACAAGCCCACCATCACTAAAAGCCAGAAAAACTGTAAAAAGAGAGCTTGAAGAATCTTACTGGCATCGTATTTCCCAACGATAATCATAACCGGAGTGTAAATCAAGGATGAAAAAGGCAAGAAGGACAGGATATCAGAAACAACCTTTGGAAAGAAAGCCAAGGGAATCAAACTTCCCGACATAAAGGCAATCAGAGAATTCTTGAGCAGATTAGAGCCCCATAGATTTTTAAAAACAAAAGCTGAAAATCCAAAACAGATATTAAAGAAAAAGTTAATCAGGTAGGCTAGCGTTAAGCTAAAGAGATAAATGACAGTTAATCCCAGCACTTTCTACAAATGCCCTTGCCCAGATAAGGATTTTTCATCAAATACAATGACACTTAGAAAATGGAAGTCCAACGCTGACAAAAATCAACCACTTGGAACCAAGCTCGGTGAAGAGATAGGAGGCCGCAAAGTGCACTGGTCTCAGCAAGCGCATGATAATTGATCAGTCCTTGACCTCCTCTCCAATCATAAACGAAGAATCCGACTTGGTCAAAAGGTTAGTCACAAAACTCATGATGATGTAGAGGGTGATATCTGCCATACTGAAGCCCTGAATCAAAGACTCTTGCGACGAATCGAAGACTGCTTTCCAGAGATAGAAAGCTACAAAAGCCCCCATGACATCTCCAATCCGATAGAGAATAAAGTTGACTCGATAGGTAATCAACTCCTGAAGCCCTGCATTGATAAAGGGTTTATAACGTCTCCACAATTTGACCATCTTAGAGCTCCTTTCGGTAGAAGCGACGGATAATATCCTCAATATCCGTATCCACCATCTTCAAATCGCGAATCTCAAAATCAGACAGGGTTTGCTTGATAATATCAGCTGACTGGTAGCGGGAGCTATTGAATTCGATGTTGAGGCTATTTCCTTGTCTATCAATGGTTATATCAGGAAAGCCTTCATAGTGAGAAACTAGATGACTTTGCCCTGGCACCAGTTCAAAGGAAAGAGTCTTCATCTTTCCAAAGGTCTCTTTAAGCTGGCTCACCGTTCCATCAAAAATCTCCTGCCCCTTGTCAATCATAAAAATTCGATCACAGAGTTGCTCAATATCACTCAGGTCATGAGTGGTCAAGAGAATAGTTGTTTCTTCCTCCTGATTGATTTGAGTAATGGCCCGACGAATATTATCCTTGACCGAAACATCCAGCCCAATGGTCGGCTCATCTAAAAAGAGAACCTTGGGATTGTGGAGCAAGGAAGCCGCAATGTCCGCCCGCATCCGTTGACCCAGTGAAAGAGTCCGCACGGGGTCTTTGATAAATTCCTTCAAATCCAAGACTTCATTTAAAAAATCCATGCGCTTATGGAAAAGCGAATCTGGCACATCATAAATTTCCTTCAAGACTGTATAGGTCTCTTGCAGTGCCAAATCCCACCATAGCTGGGTTCGTTGTCCAAAGACAACCCCAATATCCTTGACATAGTCTTGGCGATTATCCTGCGGAATCTTGCCATTAATCCGACAAAAACCAGATGTCGGTTTCAGAATTCCTGTCAGCATTTTGATGGTTGTCGACTTCCCAGCACCATTGGCCCCGATGAAACCTAAAATCTGCCCCTTGGGCACCTCAAAGGTTAAATCCTTGACCGCTTCAAAGGTCTGCTTTTCAGGATGAATAAAGGAGCGTAAAGCCCCTTTCAATCCTGGTTCCTTGACTGTCTTCACAAAATTTTTCTGAAGATGCTCTACTTCTATCATTGCCATACGTTTCTCAATATCCTATTATTCAATTCATGTTTCAGACCCTTTCCCCACCTAACTCAGGAAAATAGAATCTTATCTCCCCACTATACTACCACTTTTACTTCCAAACTAACATAGGAAATTCAAAAATAATTATCATATTTTATCACACACCAAAAAACCCACCTTTACGGGCAGGTTTCTATTTTGTAGTCTTCAGCTAGATTAAGCTTTACCTTCTCATTTCAATTCTTTAGCCAAGATACTCATGTTTTCTTCTAGATTCTCTAGGTAGTTTTTATCATTTTGAGGATCTGCTTCCAAAGGATTGAGAGTTTTCAGCCTGACACCTGTTGACTTGACGAGCGTTTCTGCCACTTTCGACGATGCATTGCTTTCGGTAAAAATCGTTTTAACTTTATAGGTTTTCACAAATTCTTGAATTTCAGTAAGCTGCCTTGCATTTGGCTCTTGTTCAGGAGAAATCCCTGCAATACCTAGCTGCTGCAAACCAAACCGCTTTGCTAAATACGAGAACGCAGTATGTTGAGTGACGAAAGTCTTTTGCTTAGCCTTTTCAAAGATTGGTTGGTATTTTTTGGTCAATTCTTGAGCTTTAGAAATGAATTTCTTAGCATTTTTTTGATATATTTCCTTGTGATCTTTATCGAGTTCAGATAGCTTATCCGCAATAATCTGCGCTTCTTCACCAGCTTTTTCAGGATCTAGCCATGTATGAGGATCATAAAGAGTTTTTTCATCGATTCCTTGGCCAGCTTCCACATCTTCCAAACCCGGTACACGTTCCAGGGGCATTCCTTCGGAAGCTTCAAGTACTTTCACCTTAGATTTTTGCAAATTTGGATCCAAGCTCCCCGCCCACGACTCTAAGGTATGTGAATGATAGACAAAAACATCCGCATCATAGATAGCAGCTATATCATTAGCCGATGGTTCAAATGAATGGATCCCTGTACTCGATTGAATCATACGAACATCATTCAAATCACCAGATACTTCTTTAACCATGGCATAAACCGGATAAAAACTGGTCACAATCTTCAAACCTTTAGCTTGTTGTTCTTCTTTCTGAGTACACGCTCCCAGCATCAGCGCTAGTATACTCAGCATTAGTAATAAAGCATTTCTTTTCTTCATATTAACTCCCAAATTGTTGGTTCATCTTTTATTTATCAATAAAACATTCATATCTAAAAACAGATAAAAATCAAGGTGTTGTTTCTGTATTAGTAGCAGGTGTTGAAACAGCTGATTTCAACAAGGTTAACAATTTTTCTACTTCTGCCATAATGTTATTATTATCCATAGTCCCTAAATTAAGATTATTTCGCAATCCTGTTAAGGTCTCAGTTGCATTGGATTTCAAACTTGGATCCGTCGTCTTTTCAAGTAAGTCTTCCGCCTCTTGCAACTTAGCTTCTACTTTAGCAGTTTCAACTTGAGGTACTTCTGGCTCAGTTGGTGTTTCCTCTTCAACTTCTTCTTGAGGTTTCTCTGGGCTAACAGCATCCTCCTTGTCATCTTTTTTACCTAAAACATGATCACTTGCATTCCCCCATCCATCGCTAGACTGTGGTCGCTCATCTGGATGTTCAACATAATACTTGATAGTTGCAAATAAATCCTCTAATGTATAGCCATTAGGAGCTCGGTAAGTCTTATCATCGAACCAAGCAAATTTGATGTTGTGGTAGTGATCCTTATGAGGGATAATCAGATTACCATTTTTTACTGCTACAGTATGCTCAACATTGTAAGGCAGACGAACGAGCGGTATCCGTTTCTCTCCTTGAACACGTTCGTAGATAGCAGCCGCACTTTCTCCACTTGGATTGGCTTTGGAATCATCTGTTGGTGCAGGTGGAAGCAGACCTTTTTCTTTAGTATACGCCTGAGCAGCTGCTTTTTCTTTAGCTGAAAGACTATCTTTTCCTATCCAGTGACTGTGTCCCATATGAGGGGTTACATAAGCATCTCCTTCGTCGCTGATAATATCCCGCGCATCAAAGATATATCCATCAGATGTCGTATATTTGTCAGCCAGCTGGGCTACTCGAACTTCGGTTTCAGTATACTCAATCTGTGAATTTGCTTTGCCGAGACGTTCTGGATGATTGATAGGCGCAAGAAATGCTAATAAGTCATCAATTAATTGCACCTTATCACTTGTTTCATCATTCAAACGCTTCACTAAATCATCCAAGGCTTGAAAATCTGACAAACGTCCCTTATTTTCTAGCAATTGCTGATGGGTCTGACTCACAAGACCATATACTTTATCGTAAAATTCTTGATTTTTCGGTTCAACTGATTCTTTCTTAGCTTGCAGGACATGAGATATGCTTTTCTGCTTCGCCAATTTATTTTCAATCGCTGTAATAATCTCTTTAGGCAAGTCTTTAGCTAAAAGATAGCGGGACACTCCTTTATCCTCTAGCACATAACCGTCAGCTATTTTCCTAACGACCTGCTGGATTAAATCCTTATCCAATGAATCTGCATGTCCCAAATTTAACTTTGGAGGAAGAATCGGTTTTAAAGCTGGTTGAGATGGAGTTGGTATAGGTCTATAAGGTGTCAATCCTAACATAGGTTTATTAGGCTGACTTATAAGAGGAATTGTCCGAGCAAGCTTTTCTTCCAATGCCGACATTTGTGTATAAGGAATAAAGTGATAATGATTACCATGCGGCACTGCTACTCCATTTTGTGTTCGACTAGTAATTTGTGCTGGATCAAAGATCAAGCCATCTGATTCAACATGACGCTGACTAAGTGGAAGATTATAAAGTTGCTGAAGGAGACCCTTAACATCTTCTCCTTGACTCGGTTGATAGTTGTTTGAAATTTGAGTAAAAGTAGGTTGTGTCTGTATCCAGCCACTGCTTTCCATTATTATACGAACGGCTGACTACAGTACTAGCTACTTTTCCTCTACCTGATAGGTAAGCTTGAGCTGTAGCTAGCTCACTAGGCGACAAATCACTCTTTGGGATATAGTGAAAATGATCACCATGAGGTACAATATACGCATCTCCCGTATCCTCAATAATGTCTGAAGCATTAAAAACATAGCCATCATCTGTTGTATAACGGCCTTGAGCTCTAGCTGTTGCTACTTCATTGCTTATTTTCGTAACATTATGACCATGTTCCTGCTTTTGACGATTAATCTCTTCCTTACTGCGAATATTATCTGCACGAGCTATATCTTTCAGATAAACATAATATTGTCCATTAACCTTGATAACATATCCACCTTTGACTTCATTGACAATATCCTCAGTCCTAAGTCGATAGTTGGGATCTTTCATCAAAAGATCTTCGCTGAAAATAGCATCATATGGAACTTTCCCATTATAATAATGATAGTGATCACCATGAGAAGTGACATAACCCTGATCAGTAATTTTGATAACAATCTGCTCAGCGTTAATCCCCTCTTTTTTGCTTACTTCGTCAGGCGTTAACTCCTCAGACTTTTGAACACCTTGCTTACCATCAATATAGCTAACTCGATTGGATTTTTTAATCGAACTGTTTGCCTGATAATAACCTAACTGATGAGCAAAAAGACCCACAGTAGCAATGACAACAATTCCTGTTAAGTATTTCTTATTTTTTTCCATTGAATATCACTTTCTTTTTTGATTACATAGAATTCGCTAAAACCTATCACAATTTATAATTAACTCATAATATACCCCCAAAGAAATCATCTAAATATTTTTTTCTATAAAATATAGAAGAAACTCAATTTTTTTAACAACTTACTAAACTAATTAACCAGTTAATTAACTGGTTAATATTTTTACTCCTCATCATCTAATCTGTCAAGATTTTTTTATTAGATTGTAAGAAAAAAATATTATTTATTCTTTACTTGTCCAATTGTCATAATACAAAAAAAGCTTATCCTTTCGGATAAACTTTTTTAAAAATATATCAAGCTTCTTATGCTTTACCTTCTGAACCGAATACGTCGATACGTTCTTCAACTGATGCTTGGATGGCTTTTACACCGTCAGCCAAGAATTTACGTGGGTCGAAGAGTTTCTTCTTGTCGTATTCTGCTTCGTTTGCTTCGTAGTCACGAGCGAAGTGCACGAGTTGCGTTAGCAAATGCGATTTGGCATTCAGTATTAACGTTAACTTTGGCAACACCAAGTTTGATAGCTGCTTGGATTTGGTCATCAGGAATACCTGAACCACCGTGCAATACGATTGGGAAGCCTGGAAGAGCTTCTGTCAATTTCTTCAAGTGGTCAAGGTCAAGACCTTCCCAGTTTGCTGGGTATGGGCCGTGGATGTTACCGATACCTGCTGCCAAGAAGTCGATTCCAGTTTCAACCATTGCTTTAGCGTCTTCGATTGGAGCCAATTCACCTTTACCGATGATACCGTCTTCTTCACCACCGATAGTACCAACTTCAGCTTCTACTGAGATACCTTTAGCGTGTGCTTTTTCAACAACGTCTTTAGCCAATTTAAGGTTTTCTTCTACTGGAAGGTGTGAACCATCAAACATGATAGAAGTGTAACCAACTTCGATACACTCAAGTGCATCTTCGTAGTGACCATGGTCCAAGTGAATCGCAACTGGTACAGTGATGCCCATTGATTCTACAAGGTTAGCGATCAAGTTACGAGCAACTTTGTAGCCACCCATGTATTTAGCAGCACCCATTGAAGTTTGGATAAGCACTGGTGCTTTCTTTAGCTTCTGCCGCACGCAGGATAGCTTGAGTCCACTCAAGGTTGTTTGTGTTGAATCCACCAACTGCGTAACCATTGTCACGAGCTGCTTGGACAAATTTTTCTGCTGAAACGATTGCCATTCTTATCAGGCCTCCTCTTATTTTTTGTGGTTAAACCACTTACATTGTTTATTTTATCACTTTTTCACTAAAATTGCTAGTTTTTCCTGAAATTTTAAAGAATTACAGGTAGACACTTAGCCTTTTTAAGCGTCTCTATTGGAAAAAGAAAAAGCTGACCGAAGCCAGCTTACTTGATGCGGAGAGAGGGACTTGAACCCTCACGACCTAAAGCGGTCACAGGATCCTTAGTCCTGCGCGTCTGCCAATTCCGCCATCCCCGCGATTGAGTACCTTACTAGTATAACAGGACAGCTAAGGCTTGTCAAGAAAATTTTTGACTTTATTTCAAAAAATCAACTTTCTACTCAATCAGCAAATCTAGGAAATTTAAGCGAAAATGAAGCTAAGGCAGGAACACAGAAAACTCAAGGTTGCTGAGTCGCAATAAAGACAGCCACCGTTTGGTCGGAATCGTATTTTTCAAAGTCGAAAGTGTAATCTCGATTAAGCTCACCTGTTTCTTCTGCCTGCCAAATCCTCTGCCAAGCATGAAGAATCGCTTGCGGATCTTCCTTATCCGCTTCAAATACTTGATAGGTCTGCTCGGATGTATCAAAATCATAGACTTCCCCATCTGTCAAACGGCAGATAGAGAGACTGTAGTCTCCTTTGTAATCACTGGCATAGTCATGATAGACAGCATAGACTGGTTCTCCTTGGGCAAAAGCTTCTTTCACCGCTTCCTCTTGTTCCTGCCAGAGAGCTTGAATTTTTTCTATACAATTCTCATCTTGGAAATTATTAGTACGAATACTAGCTAAAATGTTTAGAAACATCTTCTTCCCTCCTTTTGTTTTTCATTATAACATTTCTCTAAAAAAGTCGCTTAGGTCAGACAAAGCAAGTCTATCTATCCGAGCTCTTTTCTACCGCTGCTGTGACAAAGGCTGTATAAAGACCTTCAGGTCGGTTCGGTCGGCTAGAAAGCTCTGGGTGATACTGACAGGCTACGAAGAATTTATTTTCTGGGATTTCCACTATTTCGACCAAGCGATTGTCTGGTGAAACTCCCGAAAATACAAATCCAGCTGCCTCAAACTGCTCGCGAAAGTCATTGTTAAACTCATAGCGATGACGGTGACGGCGCTGCACGACTTCTTGATAGTCGTAAGCCGCTGCTGCCTTAGAGACACTCTTAAGCTTAGAAGGATAGAGCCCCAATCTCAGCGTTCCACCCAAGTCTTCGACATCAATCTGATCACGCATGAGGTCAATAATCGGATACGGTGTGTCTGGATTGAGCTCCGCTGAGTTGGCATCTGCCAGCCTAGGACGTGACGGGCGAATTCGACACAGGTTAGCTGCATACCCAAGCAAATCCCCAACATAGGCACATCCTGCTCACGCGCATAGCGGATTGCCTGAATCTTACCCTCAGTTCCTCTCTGACCAAAGCCACCCGGAACGATAATTCCATCTGCACTTCCAAGAAGCTCTGCTGCGTTTTCGGCTGTTACCTGATTCGCATCAATCCAGTCAATCTTAACATCTGCATCATTGGCATAGCCGGCATGCTTGAGCGCTTCGACAACTGAAATATAGGCATCTGGCAACTCGACATACTTACCGACCAGAGCAATACGTACTTGCTTTTTCAGGTTCATCACTTTTTCTACCATAGCTGACCACTCCGTCATATCCGCTGCCGGCACATCCAGCTTCAGATGGTCACAGACGATTTGGTCCATCTTTTGCGCCTGCAAATTGAGAGGAATTTGGTAAAGATGCTCCACATCTAGCGACTCAATGACCGCCTCCGGCGCCACATCACAGAATTGAGCCAGTTTATTTTTGATGTTTTGTCCAGCTGGCTTCTCTGTGCGGATGACCAGCATATTAGGCTGAATCCCCAAACCGCGCAACTCTTTGACAGAATGCTGAGTCGGCTTGGTCTTCATTTCACCAGCTGCCTTGAGATAGGGCAGGAGGGTCGTATGGATATACATGACATTATCTGCACCGACATCCGCCTTCATCTGGCGCAAAGCTTCTAAAAAAGGAAGAGACTCGATGTCGCCCACTGTGCCACCGACCTCTGTGATAATCACATCCGAGTCCGTCGTCCGTGCTGCCCGCTTGATCTTGTCCTTGAGAGCATCTGTAATATGTGGAATGACTTGGACCGTCGCCCCCAGATACTCGCCTTTTCGCTCCTTGCGCAGGACTTCGCTGTAGATTTTACCAGTGGTGACATTGGAGTATTTATTGAGATTGATGTCAATAAAACGCTCATAATGCCCCAGATCCAGATCCGTCTCAGCTCCATCATCTGTCACAAACACTTCCCCATGCTGGTAAGGGCTCATGGTACCGGGATCAATATTGATGTAGGGATCAAATTTCTGAATTGTAACCTTGAGACCTCGATTCTTCAAAAGCCGGCCCAAGCTAGCTGCCACAATCCCTTTCCCGATAGAAGAAACTACACCACCGGTGACAAAAATATATTTAGTTGACATACGTGCTCCTTTTCATAAAACAATTCGTTCCAGCAAGCAACACAGTTGCTGGAAACTTAGCTATAGGAGGATTTTCCATAATCTGTCTGAAAAAGAAAAATAGCTCCCTGAACACAGGAAGCTATGACCTCTAAAAGAGGTGCCCGAACAGTATAATATCGCAAACCTAAAAAATTGTCAAATATTTTCAGTCGATTTTCATTCATTTTCCTCAATACTAATAACATGTGTTTCGAATTCTACATCAGGCATGCACTCTGCTAAATCGTGTCGGATTTCTTTCAAAACTTCCGACTCCTTACCTTAAAAATCTTCATACTACTTCTCACCATTCTGATAAGAATTCTGCCTGCCGATTATCATCCCTGATTTTTTTAACCTTTTGAATAAATAAAAATCTAATAATAAAACACAGGGCATTCAAGATAACAAACATATAAACAAAGGTAATCCAGTTGAGCTGGAATGGCATATAGTCCCCTGTCTGAAGAGAAGTAATAATCTGGATATTCCTTGCAGCATAGATGGCCACAGGCAGAGTGAGCAAAAAAAGCAGATTGCTGATCACAATGTAGGGGTTAAGCAGGATACGATAAACCTCTCTCTCCTCATATCCTAGTAAATCAAACATCAATAGAGTCTTCATATTACCATTCAAGCCGATAAAGACTGCTAAGTAAATCAATAAACAGCCTGTTATAACACCGATACTTTGGTTGATAATAGCGCTTGCTTTGTTGGAGGTCTGACTTCTTTGTACAGCTGATAATTTTTCCTCTAGGGAGCGAACTTTTCCTTCACCTTTTTCTTGAGGCTTATTGGTCAATCTACCATTAAAACTATCATTCGTTTCAGCCACCATAGCAGATGCTTGATCTTTGGGAATATATATTGTCTTTAAATCAGCATTCTCCGCAAATCCAGCTATCTTTATCTGAAGTTGCTTTCCCTTTACTCTTAGCTCTAGAGTATCCCCAACTTTAAGACCATAATTCTCCCGCAACTCAGGATTTACAAAGACACCTTGTGTGGGATCTAGAATTTCTCCCTTACTGCCAATCAGCTGAAACAAGTCATTTTGGCTTGTAAGCGAAGGGCCTGATAGGCTATAGTTTCGCCTTTTATCATTAGCTCAACATCGTATCTCAGATAGGTTACAGAATCTGAAGCTGGCTTAATCTCTTCCTTTTGGTAGTTATCATAGCTGATATCATAAGAATAGTTCCGGCCTTCCTTCTGAGATTCAAGGATTTTAGAGGAGCTAAAAGTAAGAGACAGGCTTAAGACGAACATGATGCTAAACGTAACGATAGCAATCAATAAGAGACCTAAGGTGCTAAAATGACTTAGAGTTAACTTAAATTTGAATTTATGCTTCATCGGTAGCTTTTGAATCAGCTTCTCCATCAAGCCGGGGCGGATGCTTTTTCCGTCTGTCTGTTTCATCATTAGAGCCAGATCCGTCTTCCTCACTGTCAGTCCTGCCAGATAAGTAAGAGCTCCTAGGAAAAGACTTAGGAAGAGGGTTCCCGTCATAACCGACTGCAGAGAAAGTCCTTTACTCAATCCTTGCACGAGATAGGTCTGGCTATTAGCAGAAAGGAGGATATCGGATCCCCAGAAGCCCAAGACTAAGCCAAGCAAGGAATTGATCAAAGATAACCCACTGATTAATAGAGCATAGATTGCCAGCATACTGGAGAAGGAAAAGCCAAGGGACATCAGCTGGGCTAGCTGTACTCGATTTCTTTGGAGCGTCCCTCTGATGAATAAGGATAAAATGAGAGAGAAAATGGCTACCATGGCGACAGTAATGTTTCGAATCAAGGCCTGATTGCTTTTCAAAGCTGTAAGATAATCTGACTCATTGTCTGATAATTGCTCTCCACCTAAACGAAGTAAATTGGCATCAATCGCGAAATGAACGAAGAAGTACATAAAGGAAGTGAAGATTATAATCAGAGATAGAATAGACACCATCGTCCTCTTGGCCAAAAAGTCTCTGGATAGATATTTAAATAGCAACCCCATATTAAATCTCCCAACTCATTTGATCCGGCGACAGCTTCTCCATATTCATGTCGTCCCTAACAATACGGCCATCTTCTAAGAGCAGTATTCGGTCAGCTGTTCTGGCAATTTCTCGATTATGTGTCGTAAAAAGGATACTGGTTCCGTAGGTTTGCTTGATAGCATGCAATAAAACAATAATGTTCTTACTATTTTCGCTGTCCAGAGCGCCTGTCGCCTCATCACAAAACAAAATAGTTGGTTTCTTGATAACAGCTCTGGCAAGGCAGACCCTCTGCTGCTCACCTCCCGACAGCTGATGAGGATATTTGTTCAAAGCTTCTCAATTCCCAGTAGTGAAACCAATTCTTCTAGGTCAGCTGCCTCTGCGGCATACTTGCTGCCCAGCTGAATATTCTCCTCAACTGTCAGATTAGGAATTAGCATGTAGTGCTGAAAGACCAAACCAATGTCTTCTCTCCTAAACTTGGCCACTGCCGATTTACTCAGCTGACCTATCTCCTTTCCTTTATATAAGACCTGTCCAGAACTTGGTTTCAGTAGAGAAGATAGGATATTCAGCATCGTTGACTTTCCTGAGCCGCTGTGACCCAAGATTGCTACAAACTGCCCCTGTTCAATTTTTAGATCCGTATTCTGCAGGACATACTCATCCTCATATTTTTTGCTGATTGATGTAGCTTCTAATAGTTTTTCTGTCATCGCACGCTCCTTTTCTTTGTTTATTATACCATTTTTTATTGAGTAATGTCTCCTATTCTCAGAAAATCAAACTGCGCTCATTTATCTTTTTTTCAACCATAAATCTGACAGAAGAGAGAGAAAAGCATGCAAAAAAAGCTCCCTAAAAACAGGAAGCAGCTAGTCAGTGAAAATCAAAATTGGAAAGTCTCTTCCAGTTAATTTTCCTCAATACTAATGACATGTGTTTCAAATTCTACATCGGGCATGCACTCTGCTAAATCATGTCGGATTCGCTCCAAGGCTTCCAGACGCATTTCGACAGAGGTATTGGCATTCCCCTGAATGATGAAAAATGGCATCCTTGGTCTCCTCATCAAACTTATAATACTCGCTGTCACGGACATCCAGCCAAGCCAAAATTCCTTTGGCATCCCTGATAGACATAGTCCGTCTTGGCAACATGCTTCTCCTTGGACAAAATAGGCAGAAAAACATCTTCCTTCTGGCTTACAGTGAATTCTATCTGACCATCAATCTTATCAAAATCATGCCCACCAATAGCCAGTAGAGAATGTAGGGCTTCGACATTATAAATATCAATAATGCTATTAATACGAGGGAGCGAGCCTCGGTGCTGGATATTGCGAATCAGAGCGGGAACAGTCGGAGGATTTTTCTTGACACTGCGACCTACGCGCTGCAGTATTTCTACATAACCTTGAATAACTGGCGACTCAAGCACCTCATCCAAGTCGCAGTCCAGAGCCCAGTCTTCCATTTCCTTTTTCTTTTTTAGAAATGAAGGAGACAGTTCTGCATGAGGATTGACATTCTTGGCAATCCCGATAACGACACTTTTTATGTCTAGTTCACCCAGACTCTTATCAATGACAAATTTCATAGCAGCATACCTCCATCTTTTTTATTAAATTTTATTAGTATTCTACACCTTCCAAACTTATATTTCAAGGAATATTAAAAGAAACAAGGGATTTCGTCCCTTGTTTCTTTTGGTTAATTTATTCTTCCTCTTCGGTCTCCGTGTCTTCGTCAGAGTAGTCGTCATCTTCTTCGTTGAGTTCGACTTCTTCACCTAGATCATCTGGAGCGATTTCGTTGATTTCAGCATCATAAGCTTCCACTTCATTCTTCTCATCGTCTGGATTTTCCTCGTCGTATGAGAGAGCTGGATCTGCTTCGTAGCCGTCCTCATCCTCTGGATCGTCATCGCTGTAGTCAATGGCATCCTCATCGCCATCCATAAAGGCATTAACGCGTTTCTTCTTGCGTTTCTTAGGTGCGTCGTCCTCATCAGTCTCTTCCAAGGCGATGATTTCTTCATCCACTTCGTCAATAGCATACCATGAACGCAGGCCCCATTTATTATCTCCCAGCGGAATAAAGCTGCCGTCTACATTGAGTTCTGTGTAGAATAAAGGCAGAGCATCACGAATCTCACTGTTTGATTTTTCCAGATAGTTTTGAATTTCATTGACCAGATCATTAAAATACATCTCATGGTCGCGGCCGCGGGCTTCCAAAATGGCACGCGCCACTTCAATCATAGAAAGCTCACTTTTTTCCTGTCCAGCAAATACTTCTAATTCCAAAGTTGATCTCCTTTAAGATTAAGTAAAGGCTTGTCGCCCTCTTGCAATTTTTCGCTACTTTCTATTGTACGATAAATTTCTATTTTCGTCAAAAGAAAATCCAGGAAAAATCACGGAACAAGTACAAAAAGAAACTAGTGCATCAGTACACTAGTTTCAAATGATTTCATTTTGAATGATGAAGCATTATTTCACTTTCGCAGTGCTTGTAATCACTTCAACAGCTTTCTTGATAGCAATGTCGTGTTTCAGCATGTCTTCTGACAGCAATTGACGAACACGTTCTACTTCCATGTTGTAGTCTGTAGCCAATGAAGTTACTTCTGCTTCGATTTCTTCTGCGCTAGCTTCAAAACCTTCTGCCTTAGCAACAGCTTCTACGACAAGGTTTGTCTTAGTGCGTGACTCAGCATCTGCTTCGTATTGCTTGTGCAGGTTTTCCTGACTAGTTCCAGTGATTTGGAAGTACATGTCAGGTGAGATTCCTTGGCGTTGCATATTGCCCAAGAATTCATTAACAGCGCGGTGTACTTCTTCGTGGACCATTTCTGCTGGCAAGTCAACGATTTCAGCGTTTGCTACTGCTTGATCAATAGCTGCTGCTTCAACAGCATCATTATAAGCTGTTTCCTTAGCTTCTGACAATTCTTTGCGGTACTTTTCTTTCAGCTCATCAAGCGTTTCCACTTCTTCGTCGATATCTTTTGCAAGCTCATCGTCTAATGCTGGAACTTCTTTTTCTTTGACTTCGTGAATAGTTGTCACAAATTTAGCTTCCTTGCCTGCCAAGTCTTCTGCTTGATAGTCTTCTGGGAAAGTTACGACAACGTCCACTGTTTCACCTGCACTGTGGCCAACCAACTGCTCTTCAAATCCTGGGATGAATTGACCGCTGCCCAGTCCAAGTGAGAAGTTATCACCCTTGCCGCCGTCAAATTCAACGCCGTCGACAGAACCAACAAAGTCAATCACAACTGTATCACCGTCAGCTGCTGGACCTTCTTTGAGAACCAACTCAGCCAAGTTGTTGCGCTCACGCTCAATACGCTCATCTACTTCAGCGTCAGTCACTTCTTTAGTAGCTTCAACAGTTACTTCCAAGTCTTTGTAAGCACCCAGCTTAACTTCTGGCTTAGTGACTACTTCAGCTTTGATGACCCAGTCTTGGCCTTTTTCCATAGATTCGACATCAAACTGAGGTTGAGCAACTACTTCGATACCTGCTTCTTTGACAGCAGCTTCGTATGCTTCTGGAAGAAGAGCGTTCAAAGCATCTTGGTAGAGGGCTTCTTCACCAAAACGTTGGTTGAAGATAGCACGTGGAAGGCGACCTTTACGGAAACCTGGTACAGCAATATCTTTTTTTACTGAGTTAAATACACGGTCCAAGGCAGGCTTGATTTTCTCTTGACTGATGCTAAAAGTCAAAAGACCGCGATTTGTTTCTTTGTTTTCAAATGATACAGACATTCTGTCATTTCTCCTTAAAATTTATTGAATACAACCCATTATAGCATAATTAGAGTTTTTTTCAAAATTATTTTTCCTTTTATCCCTTCCTGATTTTATCCTCTATATAGGCCGCTCTGACGCCGCCAATCAGCTTGGGGCGGCTGGCTAAAGCCGTGACATGGGCAGCTCCTAGCTGCTTGAGAATCGGTCGGATAGGAATCTGCACATGCTTGACATGCATGCCGATAGCAGTATCGCCAATGTCCAGCCCCGCCTGAGCGACAATAAACTCCACCTCGACAGGATCCTTCATGTATTGGAAAGCAGCTAGCTGACCGCTGCCTCCAGCATGAAGAGTAGGCAGAACATTAACAATCTCCAAATCCTTCTTGTTCGCCAAGGCTCTTTCGACTACGAGGGCGCGATTGAGATGCTCACATCCCTGAACTGCTAGAAAGATACCCTTCTCTTCTAAGATATCCAGTATGGTTTTGACAATGACCTGTCCGACTTCCAGACTGGAACTCTGACCGATATGGCCTCCGACAACCTCACTAGAGGATAGACCCAGAACAAATATCTCCCTCGACCAAGGCAGCCTTGTCCAAAACATCTAGAACAATCTGACGAGTTTCTGCTCCAATCTTAGCTAAGTCCATGTCTCACCTCGTTTATTTCACTGTGACTGTCTTTTTCAAACTCTCTGGGAAGGCCTTGTAAAGAGCAAAACCGACCGCTAAACCAAAAGCATTCTGCATAAAATTACTTAAGATTTCGGCTAGGGCAGCCCCGACACCATTCATGATACTACCAAAGAGGGCGTAGCCGCCGACCATAGCTGCTGCAGCCAAGACCAGCCCAAGGTAGCGTTTCTTACCCTCAAAGCCAGCAAAGAAACCTTGAAGTCCGTGGCAAATCAGACTGAAAATCATCCATTGGGGATAGCCGGCAATCATATCAATCAAAAAGCCCGAAAGTCCTCCGACAATAGCCGCTTCCTTGCGGCCAAAGTAGAAGGCTGTAAAATAAATCCCTGCATCCAGTAGCGTCAAAAACCCTGTCGGAGTCGGGATTTTTAAAAAATTCCCCAAAACCACAGACAGAGCTGTGATGAAAGCTAAGATAACTAATTTTTTAACTTGATGATTTCTCATACTGAACTACCCCATATTGATCTGAGCGCTGAATCGCTCGGTAAACAAAATCTTTAGACAATTGAACTGATGCAAGTGGAGACTTACCTAGAAGAAGCTGACTGGCAATGCTGGAAGCAAATGTGCAGCCCGCTCCGGTATTGTTGCTGGCCAGCACTGGCGATTCCATAATCTCAAACTCTCGACCGTCATAGTAAACATCCACCGCTCGCTCCTTGCTTAAAGCGATTGCCGCCCTTAATCACCACATGCTCAGCTCCCAAATCATGGAGCTCCTTGGCTGCAGCCTGCATATCCTCAAGAGTTTTGATTTCTTTTTGGGTCAATAGCTGAGCTTCTGCCAGATTTGGCGTGATGATGCTGACATAAGGGAAAAACTTGATGATTTCCTCTCTCAGCGCACTGACTTCCAAGTCATGATTTTCCTTGCAGACCAGGACAGGATCCAGCACTACTGGTATATCCCCATGCTGCTTGACAAAAGCCAAAGCCTGCTCTGCTATTTGAAGATTGGGCAAAAGTCCTATCTTAATAGCAGAAAAAGAAATATCCTTGAGACTGGCTAACTGCTGGGCAAAAACCTCTTCCTCAACTGGAATGACCTCAAATCCCTTATCAGTCATAGCCGTCAGGCAAGTCACAGCTACAAACCCATGCAGACCATTGACCGTATAGGTAGCTAAATCGGCATGCAGTCCGCCGCCGCTGAAAATATCATTGCCCGAAAGGGCTAAAATCAACTTATTCTTCATAACGAATCTCCTTTAGATAGAGGCCGTTTGGACCGGCTGTTGGCCCCGCCAGATGACGGTCTTTCTCCGCTAAAATCCTCTGAATCTGCTCTATCGGCATGCGCTTATTGCCAATCTTAAGCAGGGTACCGACCATATTGCGGATCTGCTTGTAGAGAAAGCCATTGCCCGAAAAGGTAAAAACCAGAAAATTACGCTCTGCATCAAAGCGGACCTTGGCCTCGGTAATGGTCCGAACCTTGTCTTCCACGCTGGTCCCAGAAGCCGTAAATCCAGTAAAATCATGCGTCCCCTCTAGCTGAGCAATCGCTTCTTCTATCAGACCCAGCTCCAAAGGATAAGGATAATGCGTAGCATAATGGCGCATCATAGGATTTTTAGGCCGGCCGATGTCCACCAAAAATTCATAGGTTTTGCTGTGCTTATTGTAGCGAGAATGAAAATCATCTGACACCTGCTCCACACTGATAAAATCAATATCTTCCGGCGTCTGGGTATCCAAGGCGAAACGCAATTTCTCTTCATCACGATCCTCAGGCAAATCAAAATGCAGTACCTGGCCCAGAGCGTGAACACCACTGTCTGTCCGGCCCGCTCCATGAATGACCACAGGCCGACCTTTATTGATACGAGTCAGGGTCTTTTCAATCTCTTCCTGAACACTTCTGGCATGGGGCTGCCGCTGAAAACCAGCAAAGCCATAACCATCATAGGAAATAATAGCTTTATAACGTGTCATGTGTTTATTTTAGCAGGAAAAAAAGCCCCCAGCAAGCCCTAAAAGCAGGAACTGTCCGGGGACAGATTTTTTGAAAAATATCGTTTAAGAATTTGGGATATTTTCTGTCCCGACTTGCCATTATGCAACAAAACAACCCATCTGAATCAGACTGTCAGTGATAACACAAACAGAGCAAATTCAAATGGGTTATTGATTACATATTGCTAAAGGTCATTATTTGCAGTTACACATCAGCAAATCTGACACTTTTTCTTAGGAACCCCAAATGGAGTTTTCATCCATAAAACTGTTGGTGTTCTTCAGCAACTGTGTAAAGACAGCATATTTGAAGTCCTTGGTTGCCCGTTCATCGACACGAGACTTCTTCAGATCCTTGTCAACAGCTTCTGCAAAGCCAGCTTTCAGCTCTTCATAAGTACTATAGACTTTTCCGTTGACAGTCACTGACTTAATACCTGAGGTTTGTGCTTTATCCACAACTTTTCTGAAGTAAGCTTTCTTGAAGGCTTCCATAGTTTCAAATTCACCTCCAGAAATTTGCTTGATGATAAAGTTATCGCTCAAACCAGTCACCCCTTGCTCATTGGCTGTCTTACGGTGTTTATTAGAAGCATAGCTTACAAAGCCTTTTTCATAGCCATAGTAACCCCAGATTCTGAAGGTATTATGCTTGAACATCAAGGCACCTGGCGCTCCAGTACTGTTTTGACCGCCGCCATAGATACCTGTCATAAAGTCAATAGCAATGTAACTAGAGTCGTAGTCAGCAGGGTTATAAATTCGATTGTCCACCGCACGGTTAGACAGCAAGCCTTGGTCAACCAAGTCCTCTACAGATGAAACTGACATGGCCGCTTTCTCTTCTGCCGTCAACTCTCTCACGACATCATATTGAGTCCGAGCATCTACAACCTTCGGCTCAACCTTCTTGAACCATTTAGCAGCTGCTGCATTTCCTTTATCCACAACTGCTTGACCTTCAAGGTAATCCAGCAGCATGAGAGTATCATTATAGCCCTTCATATAGTGGTCGATGTCTGCTCGGTTCTTGAAGAGACTTGGCGAGCTATTGAAAATGAGACTACCATTATTTGGACGATCAAAGGCCATATTGAGACCCAGAGCACCCCAGCCTGGCTGATCAGGAACAGGTGATTGGAGCAACCCTTGGGCATAGCCTTCTGGTCCGATACCTTGTCGTCTGCCATGTCCGCCCAGATAAATATCTCTGTCATTGACGTGGGTAAGCTCGTGCGTGAAGACGGACACACCATATTCCGTCAAGAGGTCAAAGGCCTCGAAGTTCACACGGATTGAACCAGCAGCATGGGCGCCATAGCCATTTGACTTGTACCAGCCACCAGCTCTGCCACCAACTAGGTTAAAGAACTCGCGGGATGGTGCATAAGGATTGCCCTTATTATCATTTCCGTTGACATCAATCCAGCCACGTCCTTCCACATCAAACCATCCCATACAGCCGTTACATTTTGCTTGACCATTCTGGACTTGATATCATCTGAGAGCAGTTTGTACCAAGTGTCTACGTGATTTCGATGCTGGGTCGCTACTTCCTTGATACGTGCATTAAATCGTTCATCAGACCATGACCGGCGCTTGTCTCTGTTGACAAAGGCCATCGTACTATAGTTTGACAGAATAGCTAAACGCGTATTCTTCAAGGTTAGAAGCGGAAGGATATAGTTGCTGAAATATTCAGAATTGAGGTTATCGAAGACGCGATACTTGGCAGACTTGATCTCCTCGATTTCTGACTGGCGTTCTTCAAACTGAATAAAGCCTCGAGTTGCATCCTTGAACCAAGAATCCATGTCCGCAAAGTTAGTCAGCAGGCGACGGTTGTAATCCAAGTAAGCCACCAAATCACTAGACTTGGACTCAGCCTTCAACTGACGTGCAAACATATTGACATTGTCTGCCCCTTTCAGTTGATTTTCTGTCGAACGACCAATCTTAATCAAGCGATCCAGCAATGGCACTTTCACCATAGAAGTCTGGTTTGAAGAGTACCAGCTCCTTGAGGTTATAGTCGCCAAACTTGAGATCGTAATAACGGTTGAGGTAGGTCAGGCCGAGCATAATAGCGGTCTTGTTCTCTTCGATTTTAGCTTTCAGAGCTTCGTTGGCTGCCGGATTGTCAGCATGGAATCTTGTCCATTCATTGGCCAGGAGCTTACCAAGCATATCCTGCAAGTTGGCTTTCACTTCAGCCAGAGATTCATCTAGGAAGAGACGCTTCACTTTGTTGACCTTGTCATTATCGTTAGGCAGACCAACAGAACGATAGACTTCATCACTGTACAGGTCAAAGTTCTTCAAGCTCTCAGTCAGCTGAGTCAGCAAGTCTTCTTTGACTGCGGTTGAGTGATTTGGAGTATAGACTGTACCAAGCTCTGCAATCTGATATTCCGGCAGAGCAGTCTGTTCAAATTGTGCTTGATTTTGAAGATTGTAGATGGTTTTGCTTCCGTCTGCAAAATGGACTAAGATCTTATCTGCATCCGTTCCTCCAGCAACAAACTGGTTACCTTTCAGGGCTTGAACTGCTAAGACTTTCTTAGTCAACAGGTCTCCTGCTTTACCAGCATCCACCAGCTTATTGGCCTCATGAATCAAGAACTCTTGGTTGTAGAAAGGCATAAAGCGTTCTAGATTCTGATAAAGCTGTTCATTTTCTGCCTTGTAACCTGGCTTGTCTTGAAAAGCACTTGTTCTCAGAATAGCAGCATTTAGTTTCTCAGTTGTTACTTCATTTGCGCTGGTTTGTTCAAGAGCCGTAATCCGATAACTCTTAACTTTTTGCTCCGCTTCAGCTTCTGTCAAGCGACGGAACTTGGCATCTTTTCCTGTCTTGGTTCCAGAGCTGTGTCCCGTAACACCAAAGAGATTTTGGAGTTTTTGCCCCATCCAAGCATCGGTAATCTCATTATCTGAGCTAAAGAGCTCTTTACCGTTCACTACTGTGGCATAGCTGACGGTGTCATTGATAGTTCCATACGGCCAAATGGAAGCAGAGATACCAGCAGCATTTCTTGAGCCTGCATCCTCTAACTTACCTTTGGCAACGGACTGCATCAATTTACCCCAATTGCCCCAGCCTGAACCTGAATAGTCAGTGAAGTTTTGAGCGACCAGCATACCTGCATTTTGTCCACTCTTAACCCAAATATCTGCTTCAACGTAGGCACGTTTCACCAAGGACATGGCGTTGGTTCCTGCGATACCAGCTGTAACAGAGTTTCCACCCTTGGACTTAATACGGCCCTTAAAGGAGACATTTTCAACTCGAGATTGGCCTTCTATATTGTTAACCAGACCGGCTATATGGTCTCTTCCTTCCAAGTAGCCTTGGACATTGACGTTTTCGATTACTCCTTTATTCTTCAAACGAGCAGCAATTGTCGCAATAGTATCGCCCGCTTGCGAATCTGGATAAACCATATTGACTCGCTTAAAGTCAATATCCTTGACCGTTCCGCCAGTAATCGTATCAAATAGAGGATGCGCCAAGTCTAAAATCGCATGGCGCTCGCCATTTTGACCACCAATCAGCTGACCTTTGAATTCACCTGGCAAGTAAGACTTGCTGTTGGCAGGTTTGTCAATCAGCTTGGCACTGATACTGCGACCCAGAATAAAGGTTCCAGATGGATTTTCTTTGATGCCATCTAAGAGGTCTTGGAAGTCATAGTAGACATTTCCTTCACGCTTCTTAGCCTTTTCCAGATAGAAGTCAAAGCTGTTTTGAAGACCAGTTGCGCTTCTTTGCAGCAAGTCTGGCAGCTGAGCCTGAATCTTGAAGACAGGCTGGTTATCAACGACCACTTCCTCAATAGAGGTAACCGGCAGTACAGTGTCCTTGAACTGGTCTGATGTAAAGTGCAGATAATATTGGTCCAGATTTGCTGGCTTTCAGCCAGAGTAGGCATCAATTTTGTCTGGCCATTTTCAACCTTCATCAAGGAGACATTAGTGATGGACTTGAGCTCCACCTTCTTCAGGTCAAGCTGGACTGTCTCTTGAGCTAATTCTTGACTTTCAGAGCCATTTCCTAAGTCATAGGACAGAGTCATCTCAACCTTATACGGAGTATAGTAGTCCAAACCACTGAAGCTAGTAGTCAACTGGCCTGCCGCCAAATTCTGCTCAGCTATCAGCTGGCCATCTTTCTTCAGACGAACATGAGCACTAGTAAAGGCTTGATCCCTATCCGTCAGCTGGTATTGAATCTGAACTGATTTCTGCAATTCATCCTTCTTAACTGCTGAAACAGTCAGACTCGGCGCTGCTTTAAGGGCTAATAAGTCAGCTAAAGCCTGCTTGAGTTGGTTGACACCTGCATCTACTTCATCTTGACTCGACGAAGTTTGATAAACCGTCGCAGCCATATTCTTAATTGTTTGCAGCTGCTGGTAGGATTGATTAGTGTAAACTGCAGGATCTACAGCCGCTGCCAAAGCTAGCTGCTTGCTCAATTCTTCTTTATTGATGCGAGCCTTGCTACCTCGAGTGACCACTGTATCAACTGCTTCATGCAAGATTCTTTCAGTTGTTTGTGGCTCTGATATGCGATTACCGTCCAAGACTTCATAGCTGGTTACAATTTCTTTTTGTCCTGGTGTTCCATCGACAGTTGTCTCTTCATCAAGATACTTGCTATCATCTGTCTTGTTGACAACTTGAGGTTCAATCGTTTCTAGCTTGATATCTGTATGTAGACTAGGCTGTTCTGGCTGAACTGTTGACTCACCATTAACGCCACCTGTGTATTCTGGCAAAGCTGGCTCAACTGGAGCCACGTCACTAACTGTAGCTACTGGAGCATCATAGACTGGATTGTCTGCTTGAACTGTCGATTCACCGTTAACGCCGCCTGTGTATTCTGGGAGGGCTGGCTCAACCGGAGCCACGTCACTAACTGTAGCTACTGGAACATCATAGACCGGATTGTCTGCTTGAACTAGCGATTCGCCATTAACTCCGCCTGTGTATTCTGGGAGGGCGGGCTCGACTGGGGCTGTGTCTCCAACTGTACCAACTGGAGCAGTATAGACTGGAGTTTCCGCTTGAACTAGCGACTCACCGTTCACAGCACCGCTGTACTCTGGCAAGGCAGGTTCTTGTAAACTTTCCCCTTTTGCCGTTTCTATAGGTGGATTTGACGGCTGAGGAGCTGGACTAGGATTTGGAGTTGGAGCTGGAGTTGGAGTTGGAAGATTCCCTATCTGGCCAGAATCACTTTCATCAGGATTCAGCTGATACTGCAACCCTGCCTGAGCAGCTCGATCAATAGAATCAGAATCCTCTTTTGCAGCTTCTGATAATTCTGCTTGCGCTTGAGCCTCTTGACCAGCCGGCAGAGAGGTTGTCTTGGTCTCTGTCAAAGTACGCAAATCAGAAGCTGTAAAGTAACCGATATAGTTATAGCCTGCAATGGTCACATCCGCTTCAGAGACTGCTGACGAAACCGCAACTTGACGATTATAAGAAAGCAACTCCCGATTTTCTAGCGCAAACGCTTGAGGAGACTGTAACACAGTTTGTCCCAAGCTACCTAGCAAAAGCACTCCTAGTAACTTACCAGATTTCTTACGTGAGAATACCAAGACAGCCAAAATAGCAGTTCCCGCAAATAAGCCGAGAAGCGGCTGACCGTTATTTCCTGTACTCGGCAAGACAGCTTGCCCATCTTGCTTCCGATAAATCAGGTAATAATTTTCCCCTGTTTGCAGATTTTCAGGCAGACCTTTCTTAATCAGCCCTTTTTCCTGCTCTGTTAGCTCTTGCTCTTCAACATAAGTATAGTGAGCAGTCGCACCGCCTCCTACTTCATCTGCAGCAACAGTCGAGCTGGGCAAAAAGCTCCCAAAAATCAGAGCTGCAATGGCAACCGAGCCCACACCGACTGACAATTTGCGAATCGAATATTTTTGAATTCGCTCCTGCACTTTTTCAAAACATTTCACTTTATAAATCCCCTTTTTCCTAAATGTATAAAGCTAATCTCCCATTATCTCTCTAGCAGACTCCTCAGCATGCTAAAAAGATGCGTTTTATACATATAGTATTATCATATATCTTTTAGGAAATTTTTACAATAGATTTTACTTTAAAAACAATTAATTTTTGTAAAAGTAAATAGAGAAAATCTCTTTACGCTTTTTATTGTGAATTTCTTTTAATTAAAAGGCTGATTAGAGCTGCTCTCTTACTTGACTAGATTTGCCAAATGTCCTTCTAGAAAACATAAAAAGAACAGCATTAGGCTGCTCCTTTTTATATGATTACAAATCTTCCAAGGCATCTTTCATTTTGTCGAAGAAGCCTTTTTTCTTAGGATTGACCGAGATATTGCCAGCTTCCGCAAATTCTTTGAGGGCCGCTTTTTGACGGTCGTTGAGGCCAGTCGGTGTCACAACATTGACAGTAACATACTGGTCACCCATGCTTCCACCACGCAGACTCGGTGCTCCCTTGCCACGCAGGCGGAAACGCTTGCCAGTCTGTGTTCCTTCTGGGATATTCAGCTCCACATCCCCGTGAACAGTTGGAATATCCACACTGTCACCAAGAGCTGCTTGGACAAAGTTGAGATTGAGCTTGTAGTAAATGGTAGAGCCATCTCGCTCAAACTTATCACTCGGCTCAACTTGGACCACGACGTAAAGATCTCCATAAGGACCGCCATTAAAGCCCGCTTCACCTTGACCAGACAGACGAACCTGCTGACCAGTTTCCACACCAGCAGGGATTTTCACCTTAACGCTGTGAGCCTGTTTTTCATGCCCCGTTCCGTGACAGGTTTCACAAGGACTTTTGATTTCTTTTCCTCGGCCATGACAGACATCACAGGTCACTTGGCGACGCATCATGCCAAGCGGTGTCTGGGTATCAACATTGATGACACCTGAGCCATGACAGCGACCACAAGTAACAGGACTAGTCCCTGGCTTGGCACCAGACCCAGCACAGGTATGACAGGTCGCTTCGCGGTTATACTTGATTTCCTTCTCAGCTCCGAAAATCGCTTCTTCAAAGCGGAGATTTACACGATACTGAAGATCATCCCCTTGGCGCGGAGCATTAGGATTGCGAGTGCCCCCACCGCCAAAGAAGCTGGAGAAGATATCCTCGAAGCCGCCAAAGCCAGAGCCATCAAAGCCACCGAAGCCGCCTGCACCACCGCCAAAGCCACCATTAGCTCCCGCTGCACCGTATTGATCATAGGCCGCCCGCTTTTGCTCGTCGCTCAGCGTTTCATAAGCCTCTTGGACTTCTTTATATTTGTCCTCCGCCCCAGCTTCCTTATTAATATCGGGGTGGTACTTTTTAGATAATTTCCGATAGGCTCTCTTGATCTCATCCTGAGAAGCATTCTTAGAGACACCTAGACGGTCATAATATTCTGTATTGTTCATGTAAGATACCAAGACCGTAAAATTCGACTGAAAAATAGGAAATCAGGCGACGGAGCGATGCTCCTAGGCTGATTTCTCTTTTTTCCGAGAATTTAGGTCGGGTTCAGTTCCTTTCTTTTATATTGAGTCAGAATTTTTGGAACCCGTGTTCAGTTGCGAACACTCATGTTCCTTTCTTTAAATTTTAGAAAATATTGATCAGAGGGTATTTCAAATTCATGCTTCATTTCAGCAAACTCTTCTTCTGATAAAGTGAATATCAAGTCCTCTTCCGAATACTGATTCCGTTCTTTAAAATAGTTGTCAGCATTATCTACCAAATCTAGACTAAGAAGCACTTTTCTCGCAAACGCTTGATGTGCAAAGCCAACAGCTGTAATGATGTTCTTATCTTGCAGAACAGCTTGAGCTTTGAAATTTTCACACAGAAGAAATTCAAAATAGTCAAAGAAGTTTTGCCAAATCCCACCAGTAAATTTAGTCTCCTTCAACAAACTTGCTTTCGCCAATAAAATGGGTGCTGATGAAATAGCTGCAATTATAACTTCTTGCTGTTTCAAACTTCTTAGGAAAGAAATCAATTTTTCATCATGCAAAGCAGGAGCAATATTTATCATCCCTGGCAAAATGACACAAGAATAGTCTTCGATAACTACTTCATCCAGTGTTCCAGTAGGTTGACAGGCTAATCCTTCTTCCGATCTTATAACATTTCTATCTGTACCAACATAATCAACCTCAACACCAAAAGATAGAGCTAAAGTACTGGTCAGACCAACTACTTCATAAAGTGAAAAATTAGGATAAATTAAACAGAGCACTTTCTTCATAAGCGTCACCCTCTAGTTTAGCGAAAAACAGAGGCTGGGTTGCAACCTCTGGATTTCTTCCTATCATTACGACGTGAAATTTTCAAAACAATATTTTTTGAAAAATTTTTGACGCGGTAGCTGATTGGATTTTAGGTTCGTCTTTTAGACTCCCAAAAATCCTAATCATCCTCGCGGGGGTTCGACTACGAACTAAAAACTTTCAATTTTTAGTTCTGTCTCACCGCCTATTTCTCAGTAAACTCTCCGTCTACAACATCGTCGTCTGCTTTAGTTGAGCCTGCGTTTTCAGCTCCTTCCGCTCCTGCTTGGGCTTGTTGAGCCGCAGCAGCTTGTTCATAGAGTTTCACTGCCAACGCTTGAGCTTTTTCGTTGAGAGCTTCCAATTTCGCTTTCATGTCGTCCAAGTTATTATCTTCTTGCGCTTTCTTAAGTTCATCAAGAGCAGCTTGGGCAGCGTCACGCTCTGCGTCGAAGCCTTTGCCTTCTGTTTCCTTGATAGTCTTTTCAGTCGCAAAGATAGCTTGGTCAACTTCGTTACGAAGGTCAACTTCTTCTTTACGTTTCTTATCTGCTTCAGCATTCGCTTCTGCATCCTTCATCATGCGGTCGATTTCTTCGTCAGTCAGGCCGCTGTTAGATTGGATGACAATGTGTTGTTCTTTTTGAGTTCCAAGGTCTTTAGCTTTAACAGATACGATACCGTTCTTGTCAATGTCAAATGTTACTTCGATTTGAGGGATTCCACGAGGAGCAGCTGGGATATCTGTCAATTGGAAACGTCCAAGAGTCTTGTTGTCTGCTGCCATTGGGCGTTCACCTTGAAGAACATGGATATCAACGGCTGGTTGGTTGTCCGCTGCTGTAGAGAAGACTTGTGATTTAGAAGTTGGAATTGTTGTGTTGCGGTCAATCAGCTTAGTGAAGACACCACCCATTGTTTCGATACCAAGTGACAATGGTGTTACGTCAAGAAGTACAACGTCTTTGACATCACCAGTGATAACACCACCTTGGATAGCTGCTCCCATAGCAACTACTTCATCAGGGTTCACTGATTTGTTTGGCTCTTTACCAGTTTCAGCCTTAACAGCTTCCACAACTGCAGGAATACGAGTTGAACCACCAACCAAGATTACTTCGTCGATTTCTGACAAGCTCAAGCCTGCGTCAGAAAGAGCACGGCGAACTGGTTCTTTAGTGCGCTCTACCAAATCACGAGTCAAATCGTCGAATTTGGCACGAGTCAGAGTCATTTCCAAGTGGAGAGGTCCAGCGTCGCCAGCTGTGATAAACGGCAAGCTGATTTGAGTAGAAGTCACACCTGAAAGGTCTTTCTTAGCCTTTTCAGCTGCATCTTTCAAACGTTGAAGCGCCATCTTGTCATTTGACAAGTCGATGCCATTTTCTTTCTTGAACTCAGCTACCATGTGGTCGATAATCTTTTGGTCAAAGTCGTCACCACCGAGTTTGTTGTCACCAGCAGTTGCCAGTACATCAAAGACACCATCACCCAACTCAAGGATTGAAACGTCAAAGGTACCGCCACCCAAGTCAAAGACCAAGATTTTTTCTTCTTTATCTTGTTTGTCAAGACCATAAGCAAGGGCTGCTGCAGTTGGTTCGTTGACGATACGTTCTACTTCAAGACCAGCGATTTTACCAGCGTCTTTAGTCGCTTGACGTTGTGCATCGTTAAAGTAAGCTGGCACTGTGATAACCGCTTTGGTTACTTTTTCACCAAGATATTCTTCTGCATAGCCTTTCAAGTATTGCAGAATCATAGCTGAGATTTCTTGCGGAGTGTATTCTTTGCCGTTAGCAGCTACTTTTTCAGATGTTCCCATTTTTGATTTAATGGAAATGATTGTATCTGGGTTTGTCACTGCTTGACGTTTTGCCGCATCACCAACGATGATTTCACCATTTTTGAATGACACTACAGATGGGGTTGTACGATTTCCTTCTGGATTTGCAATGATTTTGCTTTCAGTTCCTTCAAGAACTGCAACTGCTGAGTTTGTTGTACCTAAGTCAATACCGATAATTTTAGACATGTGTTTTTCTCCTTAAATTTTATATTCTATCTTCTTTTTGGTACTCTTCTTAGGTGGCGGCGCCGTCAGAGCTTGACTTTATCAATCTCTTTGACTAAACTTTGAGCCTAAGGTCTCAAAGTTTGCGCGAATAGCGCCACGGCGAAGAGTATCGTCTTTGGTTCGCTTCGCTCACTATTGCAAAGCTGAACAATTTTTTATCTTTCTTCATAGTTTATTGTCGTTTCGGACAAGATTTTTCAAGTTTTCTAGCCTAGTTATAGACCACTACCATTGCTGGGCGCAGGATACGGTCATGAAGTTTGTAGCCTTTTTGGAAGACCTGCGCGATAGTGTCAGCTGGGTGCTCATCATCAGCTGGAACTGTTTGAATGGCCATATGATAGTTATGGTCAAAAGCTCCGTCAGCTGGAATTTCTTCGATGCCCTCTTCTTTGAGAGCATGAATCAAGCTTTCCTGCACCATTTCCAGCCCCTTTTTGACATCATCTGTCAGACCTTCAACGGCAAGCGCGCGCTCCAGATTATCTATCGAAGGCAAGATAGCTTTTGCCAAGTCCTGGCTACGGTATCTTTGCAGCTGCTGGCGTTCTTCATTTGCTCGGCGCTGGATGTTCTGCATTTCTGCATGAGCACGGAGATATTTGTTTTCAAAATCTTCTGCTCGCTCATTAGCTAGTTCTAACTCTGATTTTTCAGGGCTTGCTGATTCAGCCTGCTCAGCTGTTTCTACAGCTTCCTCTTTTACTTCCACATCTTCTGGATGTTCTTCTTGCTTATGTTTTGCCACAAGGCACCTCCTTTTTAGGAATATTTATACTATATTTAATGGACTTCATAGTGATTGCTGCTCAGATAGCGATAGAAGTCGGTTAGTTTCATAGTCAGCACGCGGTTGACGACATTCATCTGGCTGACCAGCCGCTGGTAGTCAAGATTGACTGGACCGACAACTGACAGTACTCCGAAGCCTCGATAAGGAATCAGGAATTTGCTGGAAATTAGTGTCAAATCAGCTAAACAGCTTTCTCTACTGTCTGCAACGCGCACGCTTTGCATCTGATCTTCGGCCAAACTGTCGCGAATTTCAAAGGCTACTTTCTGCGGGTCATCAAAAAACTGATAAGCTGACAGATCTGAAAATTCCAGGAGCTGAACCTTGCCAGACAGAATCACATTTTCCTTGAAAATATCACCAAAGATATGCTCAAAGAGCTGGATGACATTGTCCGTCGTAGTGAAATAGCGCTGGATAATCTGCGGAATTTCCGTCCGAATCTTATAATGGATGTCCAACACTGTCTGTCCCAAGAACCGCTCTCTTACCAGGCCTTTAAGCCTATCCAGGTCTTCTCTTAGGAAGTTGCGCGGAATCATAAACTGACTGGTGATGGTATTTGACTCATCCAAGGTGAAGACTGCCAGAGCCGTGTGCTGACTGAGCACAACGATATCAAAAGCTGTCAAACGCTGCCGACTGGGTTCTACATCCAGTGCAACAACCGTGCATCCACTGAGCTTGGTCAAAAGGTCTGCTGCCTGTTGAAGAATGTCCTCCAAGTTGAAAAACTCATGGTCAAAGGCTTTGATAACCTCATAAAGTTCATTCTCAGCGAGACGATCAAAGGACAGAGAATGCTTGACAAAGTACTGAAAACCAGCCACGCTAGGCTTACGGCCGCTGGACGTATGCGCCTTTTCAAGAAGCCCCTGCTTTTCCAAAGCTGCCATATCATTTCGGATAGTGGCACTACTGGAATTGATAGAATCTTGTAGGGCTTTGGAGCCGACCGGCTCGTGGGTCTTGGTAAAGATATCAATAATCAAATTCAAAATCTCATTTTGACGCTCCGTGACCACGGCATCACCTCCAATCAAGATTCTGCTGTTGATTAGCACTCAACCATCTCGAGTGCTAACTCATGATTCTATTATACACTCTTCTACTCCAAAGTCAAGACAAAAACTCAAAAAATTAGCACTCTTTTTACAAGAGTGCTAAAAATCGGTCTGGCGACCTAGATTAGTCGTCCAAAATTTGCAAACGGCGCATCAAATAGAAAGAAATTCCTGCAAAAAGAAGCAACCAAACTACAAGAGCCAAGAATTCTCCGCTCCATAAATGGAAATGAGACCAATCTCTCATGTAGCTAGTAAAGAGACCCATAAAACTATAACGCAGCACCTTAAATAAATCCTCGCTCATATTTGAAAACATAGGAATAAATGCCGCCAAGAGCATGGCTGGAACACTAAGGGATTGTGCCATGACCTGATTTTTACAAAACAAGCCAACCATTAAAAAGAAGAAAATTAAGACCAGCATGGTCAATAAGAGAACCAAACTATAGCTGAACAGATGATGAGAGAGCTTGGCTCCCACCAAAATTGGGGTAATGACGATGTAAAAAATCCCAATAATCGCCGGCCAGATTAAAGCGGAGAGAATGTATTGACCAGCTGTCACACCAGCCAAGCGCAAACTTTGCAAATTATGTTTTTCCCTCTCCTCAGCTAGGATGATGATAATGGGGGTTCCAACTGACATGGCTAGAGAAAAGGGCAGAGAGATAGTAAGCAACATAGTAGCTAGTTTATCCGCTCCAATTTCCTTACCTGCTCCATTCAGAGAAAAAATAAATTTATAGAGAAAAATAAGGAAAATCGGCATGAAAACTTGCAACAGAATACTTTTATTAGCTAGCGTCACTTGACCTCTTAGCCAAATCATACCTTTTAATTTATTAGACATTTAAGGTACCTCCTGTCAACGTGATGAAAACATCTTCCAAAGTTGGTTCGCAGGAATGAATACTGATAACATTGGCCAAATCCATGCCTCCATGCAGTTCTTCAAAAGCCACCGTCTTAGTCGTCAAATCTTCATATTCTAAACGAACCTTCTTATCTGTATTATACTTTTGGATTATCTCATGTGGACTGCCTACTTCGACTAGTTTTCCTTTACTTAGCAAGGCCAAGCGATCACACAAGAGGGTAGCTTCCTGCATATCATGAGTCGTCAGAAAAATAGTTGTCCCCTGAGCTTTTAGTTCTAGCAGTAGTTCATGAATGGTGCGAGAGGTTGACGGATCCAAACCACTGGTTGGCTCATCCAAGAAGAGCAATTTAGGTTGATTAATCAAGGCACGCACCAGTAACATGCGCTGCTTCATACCCGTAGATAGTTTTTCAGCCACCTTGTTGCGACTATCATAGAGTCCCACTTTTCGGAGAAGTTCATCGACTTCTGTCATCTTAACCCCAAAGAGCATAGCATATGCCTTGAGATTTTTATAAAGTGACATCTTTTCATAAAAACCACTGCCATCGCTGACAATCCCAATCTGCTCCAGCACTTCTGCCTTCAAATCCTCAACCGGTGCAGACAGCACATGAGCTGATCCAGCATCCGCAGACAACTGACCAGTCAAAATATTGATAGTCGTGGTTTTACCAGATCCAGAAGGCCCTAGAAAGCCAAAAATCTCTCCCTCTCGGATGGAAAAATCGATTCCTGCCAGGGCTTCTTGCTCCTTGAACTTCTTTTTCAAGCCTTGCACTTCAATAATGGTCTTGTTCATTGTTTTCCTCGCTTTCACAACAGTATTTAACAAAACTGCAATCAGTCTTTCAATTCCTGCCTCATTTTCCAAAAACGCAAGGCAATATGGACCAGTTGGCAAAACAGAATGAGCAATATAAGACAGTCTATTGCTAAGATTGATTTGAATAATAGACTTGCTTTCAAACTTTTCTGGGAAATATCTAGAATGAGATAGGTAGTGACACACAAAACCATGATGGCTGGTAAAAACCTCCATACAAGCAAACGCTTGACCATTTCTAGCTTAGACCAAGCATCATTATAGATTTCAAGATCGCTGTCTGCATCAAGCTGAGAAACTGGCTTGCGGAAATAAGAGAACTGATTAAAGTTTGTAATATGCTCCCAGCCACAATCCTCAAACAGTTGATAATAGGATTCTTGCTCCGTCTTCTTTATGGGGCGAAAATCTAATTGATAGGCCACTTCCTGAGGCGGACAGGCTTCAAATGTATAACGAACCGCAACAAGAAAGGGAGAATAACTTACTTTTTTCAATTTCCAGCCTTGGCTGTGCATTTTTTTAAAATAAGCTGCTTCTCTGTCATAGTCTGCAATGGTAAAGATTTTATAGACAATCTTCTTTCCATCAAACTTCCTCCTTACTATTGCGGTAAAGGCGCTCAATCCGTTGTATTTCCAACTCTAAAATCTGCTTCCCAAGCTCCGTGATAGAATAGAGCTTTCTCTTTTCTTCCTCACGAACAAAGGCAATCAGACCATCTTTTTCCATCTTTGCCAAAGTTCCGTACATAGTTCCCGGGCTGATAGATAGTTGTCCTTCTGTCAGCTCCTTAACTTTTTGAGTAATACTGTAACCATGCCTCTCTTTCTGAAGACAGAAGAGGATATAAAAACCTGTCTCTGTCATTGGCACATAGACTCTCCTAAGCTTTTCTGTCAATCCACTCATCTTTTCATCTCACTTTCACCTCGATATATCGAATCTTGATATAAAAATTATATCGCAGTCCGATATAGTTGTCAAGGATTTATAAATATTTTTTACAAAAAATGATTCATTTTTATCTATCAATGCTTCAGCTAAAGCTGCTTTAAGTCAGAAGCATAAGTGATTATAGACCTACATCCTGATAAATCAGCATAAAAAAAGCCAGGAACACCTGACTTACTTTTTTATTTCCCCGCTTCCTTGAGTAGGGCGATATATTCTTCCAGAACAAGATTATGCTTCTGCATATACTGGGCATTCTCCACACCGACATAGCGGTAATGCCAGTTCTCAAAGTCAACTCCAGTAATGTCGCTCTTGCCATCTGGATAGCGAAGGACAAAGCCATACTGCGGAGCTAGTTGGGCAATCTTAGCTGCCAATTCATCCTCCTGGCCTTCTGGAGCGCTCATATCAATAGCCAAGCCCGTTTGATGCTCGCTGGCTCCTGGAAGCTGCACCTGCTTCAGCACGATGCTGACTGCTTCTTCATTTGACAAGCCTTTGGCGACTTGCTCAGCAACTTTTTCGTTATAGAGTTCCTCCTGCTCAGCTCGGCTGCGATAGCCAGAGATTAAAGTTTCTTCAGGAGCTATCGCCTGGGCTGCAGCTAGGAATTGCCGAGTATTTTCAGCAATGCGGCTATCGACCTGGACCTCTCCGATCTGAGTCAGATCAGGCGTCTTTTCTTCTTGCTGGTTGTCACGATTGACCAAAATCAAATTCCAGTCAGTAGAAGACACCTTGGGCAAATCAGACTGTGAACTCTCTGAGCTAGAAGAGCCTTTCGTAGCAGAACTGCTAGATGAACCCGAAAACTGAATCTTTGCAAGCAGATCTTGTAACAAGGACGGACGGAAATAAATCGCCGTTCCTCCAGCTGCCAGACACAAGACGATTAACAACAAAAGTGTCACCCCAATCTTCTTAGACTTCGATTTTCTCTTTTCTTTGCGATGTTTAGCGCGCTTCAACTTCTTCCTCCATTACTTTGGCACCGGCCTCTCGATAAGACATGTCTCCGACGCAAGCTACTGTGAATTTACCGTCTTCATAGTCTACAACCGTCACACTACCATTGTCCAAACCATGAGGCCGAGTTCGATTGATTAGATAGACAAAGGTTCCGATGGTCATGCCGTGGCTGACGACCAGAGCATTGCCACCACCAGCAGCTTCCAGCTCCTCAGCTATGGCTGAAAAGCCTTCCCAGATTCGGCCGCTGAGCTTTTCCCAGTTTCCGCCCAGCCAGCTGTATCGACTTCTACAAGACCTTCTGCCAACTCAGCATAGCTAAGCTGATGAACATGCTCAATATTGAAAACCCGGGGCATCACACCCATAAAGAGTTCTCCATCATAACCACCATCAAAACTGCCAAAGCACCATTCGCGAATCCGTTTGTCAAAGGTATAAGGAATCTGTCCTGTCAGACCCAGCTCCTCTAGAATAATGCCCATGGTCTGAATAGTTCGGCCGCTGTCGCTGGAACGGGCCATTTTGAAATCAAGCCCAGCTTCTCTCAAGCCAATGCCCAACTCATGAATGCCACGTTCCCCAACTTCAGTCAATGGGGTATCAGACCAGCCTTGAGCCCGGCCGATAGTATTAAACATGGTTTTGCCATGACGAACCAAGTATAATCTTGTTTTTGCCATTTCATTTCCTCCGTTGTTCTTTTCATATTATACCATTTTATGAAGAAATTGGCGCCATCTGGCTTTCAAAGCAAAAAGCAGGAGTTTCAAAACTCCTACTCATTCTTGGTTTTCTCGGTCTAAGATGGCTGCGCCGACCTGACGGTAAGACACATCACCCAAGGCCTGGATGCTAAAGCGACCATCTTCATACTCCAGCACTGTGACACTGCCATTTTCGACATTAGGATTTTTCGTGATATTCTCATCAACCAGATAAGCCAAAGTACCAATGGTCATGCTGTGACTGACGACCAGAGCATTGCCACCACCTGAGGACTCTACTTCTCTAGCAATGGCTTCAAATCCTTCTAAAATCCGACCGCTAAGCTTATCCCAAGGCTCAGCCCAACCTGCCGAATCCACTTCTACCAGACCATTCGCCAAATCTGGCCAACTGAGTTCTTTGTAATTATCCGTCTTAAGAACTCGTGGGATAACACCATGAAAGAGCTCACCACCATAAGCACCATCAAAACTGCCAAAGCACCACTCCCGGATGCGCTTGTCATAGCGATAGGGAATCTGGCCAGTCAGGCCCAGCTCCTCTAGGATAATCCCCATGGTCTGAATGGTCCGGCCGCTATCACTAGAAAAAGCCTTGACAAAAGGCAAACCCGACTCTCGCAATCCGATACCCAGCTCACGAATACCGCGCTCACCTTTAGCAGTCAGCGGAGTATCAGACCAGCCCTGAGCCCGGCCGATAGTATTGAACATGGTCTTGCCATGACGGATAACATAGAGTCTTGTTTTTGACATAGTTTACCTCTTTTATTTTTGTTTGTTATAGTATATTTTGAAAAAGGCCTTCGAATTCTTTATGATAAAGAAGAGGGAGAACTCAGTTCTCCGCTATGATAGACAGCGGCTCGCTGTGAAGTTAGCATCTAATCAACTATAGAGACTTAATATGAACTTTGACGGCACTGACACATCCAAGAACAATGAACAGATAATGGAGCCAATAATTAATGCCAAACTGTCCGGATAAAGCGGCTTTATTAATAGCGATAACGGCTTGCAAAATATGGCCTTCCCCTTGGTAAAAAGAATTGACATAACCGATTTGAACAGCTACAAAGCTCATTGCTAAAGTAAAAAAGAAACTTGCTACAATTCCCAAAACAGAAATGCCTTTGACAAACTTTCATAGCAAGCAATGCTAAATAGCAGTGTAAAACTTGATATAAAGCCCATGGCCAAGGATGCACCTGTCAGGAAGAAGACAAGGCATGCGCCAAGCAAGCTAGTCAAAAATGCTCCGAAAATCCCCAGGAAATAATGTATTTTCTGCGGACTTTGATGAGGAAGGGAGCGCTTTGTCACCTTATCCTGTGAGATGGAAACCATCCGCTCATAGCTAGATGGCGTGAGAAAGAGCCAATCTCCTTTGAACTGATACAGGTCGACCTCTCCGGTTTCACCGGTTTTCTCACAGGCGCTAACCAGCCCTTGTTCCTTAAAGTAGCGGGTGCAGTCTTCGATAGCCTCCTCCAAAATATCCGGCAGCAGATCTCGATCCTGATCAGCCAAAATCTGACAAGCCAGACAATAGCCTGCTCTCTCAAAATCAATCAAAACCTCAGAATCGTTAATCAACGCTTCCAAGGTATCTCGACCGATATAGCCCTGCTCACATTTGACTGAAAAGAAAATCGCAAATTCGTCGCCATCTGTTATGGTCTCTAGATAAAAAGCATAATCCCTTCTACGGCCATATATAATGCCGCTCTCCTTATCAAAATCCAAACCTAAATCAAGGGCCAGCTCAGCTAGCTCTCTTTTATTCATAACCTAAACAATCTCCTTATAATCCCCTATATTTCAAGCATCCAGCTAGATTCAATCCCGCAAACTCCTACTCAGAAACTGAATAGCTGTCCTTTACGATGCTTTCTTAAAAGCTGTTTCAAATCTAGCTTTTTAGTTTTTAAAACTGTGAATGGGTGCTGGAATTTGACCGCCCCGCGCGATAAAGGCGGCTGACGAAGCCTGATTGACCTTCATGACTGGAGCTGTTCCCAAGAGCCCGCCAAATTCAATCATATCGCCTTCCTTGCCTTTCGGAATAATCCGCACAGCTGTCGTCTTTTGATTGATGACGCCAATCGCCGCTTCATCCGCAATCATGGCCGCGATGGTTTCAGCCGGCGTCGCCTCTGGGATGGCAATCATATCCAAACCTACCGAGCAGATAGCCGTCATAGCTTCTAACTTTTCTAGATTGAGCGAGCCATTTTGCACAGCCGCAATCATGCCCTCGTCTTCAGAAACAGGAATGAATGCACCAGATAGTCCGCCCACCTGATTGCAGGCCATGACACCACCTTTTTTGACTTGGTCATTGAGCAGAGCAAGCGCCGCTGTCGTGCCATGAGTACCAACTGTTTCCAAGCCCATTTCTTCCAAGACACGAGCCACTGAATCCCCGACTGCCGGCGTTGGAGCCAGACTCAAGTCAACAATCCCGAACTTGACACCCAGACGCTCGCTAGCCATCTGACCGACCAACTGACCAATACGGGTGATTTTGAAAGCTGTTTTCTTGACCGTTTCAGCCACCACGTCAAAGCTCTCACCACGGACCTTTTCCAAGGCCCGTTTAACAACACCAGGCCCAGAAACTCCGACATTGATGACCACATCTGCTTCACCAACACCATGGAAGGCGCCTGCCATAAAAGGATTGTCCTCTACTGCATTAGCAAAGACGACCAGCTTGGCCGCCCCCATGTCAGAAAGCTGGGCTGTTTCCTTGACAATCCGCCCCATATCCGCAACTGCCGTCATATTGATGCCAGTCTTGGTTGAGCCGATATTGACAGAGGAGCAGACCTTGTCTGTCTCAGCCAAAGCACGTGGAATAGAATTAATGAGGATTTCATCGCCTTTTTGATAGCCCTTTTGAACCAAGGCCGAGAAACCACCGATAAAGTCAACACCGATTTCCTTGGCTGCCTTGTCTAAAGCCTTAGCCAGAGGCACGTAGTCTCTGCTATCTGTCGCTGCCCCAATCAGGGAAATCGGAGTCACGGAGACCCGCTTGTTGACGATAGGAATCCCGAGCTCTGCTGCAATTTCGTCCCCAACTGTCACCAGATCTTTCGCTTTGGTCGTGATTTTTTTGTAAATCTTCTCCGCTGCCCGATCAATATCTGTGTCGATACAGTCTAAGAGTGAAATACCCATGGTGATGGTCCGAATATCAAAATTCTGCTCCTCAATCATGGCAATGGTTTCTGTTACTTGTCTAATATCCATCCTTCACTCCTTAGATATTGTACATGGCATCAAAAATGGCTGCGCTTTGAATGTTGATTTTGACGTTGAGCTCTTGGCCGAAAGCTTCAAACTCATTGCGAAGGGCCGTAAAATCTTGCTTTTCATCACTGGACACCAAGGCCATCATGGTAAAATATTCCTCCAAAACGGTTTGGGAAATATCGTCAATATTCAGCCCCAGCTCCGCAATCTTAGTAGAAACTCCGGCTACAATCCCTGTTTTATCTTTTCCGACAACGGTAATAATTGCTTTCATGCTTGGCTCCAATCATTTTTAGTTTGTCTCATTGTAGCATAAATTCGAGGATTTTGTATACTATTTCAGAAAATAAAGACAGAAGGTTCGGATATTGCAAATAGCATTCGGAACAAGGAAGATCCCCCTATGCTCGGCAGAGAAACTATATTTATTTTTTGTATGTTTTTTCTACTTTATTTGAAAGCGCTTTCGATATTTGTTATGCTAAATATAGAATATTTTACACAAAGGAGATTTCCTAATGAACGATTCATACAAGAAGCGTCTCTATACTCAGGCTTTGAGTTTATCAGCCGCTGTATTGATGGCTGTCTTAGCTCAGGGCAAGGCCGCAGCTGACCAGCAGAACAGCACTGAGTCACAGCCAGCCGCCAATCAGATAGAGGCTGTAACTCCTGCAACAGAAGCTGCTCAAGCTGCTCCAAATCAGACAGGAGAAAAAGAACAGACTCCTGCTCCTGCAGCGGACAATCCAGCTGTCTCTGCAGCAGCTCAAACAAGAGCATCTGCTTCTGAAGAAGCCAAGACCCAGCTGGCTGACAGCACTGTCTATATGTCCGAGCCTGCAGAGCTCAAGGAAACCGTCCAAGGACAGGCTTCTCAGGCGGGCAAGCTGACCTGGACTCTGGACAATAAACCAATAGACGACTGGAAAACCTGGAACATGGACAGCGGCACCTTTACCGGCCAACCCTTTGTCACAATTGAGGAAAAGGCCGACGGGAACGATCTTCATCTGAATCTGCAGTTTCAAAAACTTTTCGGAGACGATCTCAGCCTGCGCTCTCCCCATAATATTCGCCGGACCTATCGAAAATTCATTGGCAACCATGAACTGGTCGGTACGAGCCAGGACCTGAACCTGACTATTCGCAAAAATATCGTCTTGCGCCCTTATGAAGACTTCCACAGCCATGAGGAGATGCTGGCATCTATTGAAAAGAGCAGACAGGATGCCAAGACCGATCGCTTGGTACAGATTGAGAACATCGGAAAGAGTGCTCAGGGTCGTGATATCAAGCTGGGTATTATCAGTTCTGACCAAAAGAGCATTGACGACTACCTCAGCACAACTAATCCACAGGCCTTGACCAAACCAGCAGAAATGCTGGCAGCTCTCAAAAATGGCAACCTAGACTATAAACTGCCTGTGCTCATTAACAACACTCACGCTGATGAACAGCCTGCTATTGATATTATCACAGGTCTCTTTAAGACCTTTGCCACCAAAGACCAAGTCAGCTTCAAAACAACCGCTGCCGATGGTTCTGAAAAACTTGTCACTCTCAAAATCCAAGATTTACTAAAGAAGTTTATCTTCCTCTTTGACTTTACGGAAAACCCTGACGGCGATGTCCTCAACACTCGGGCTCTGGCCAATGGCCTTGACCCTAACCGAGATACTGGCTACCAAGCCAATCCTGAAACCCGTACCGTTGCTGGATTGATTAACAAATGGAATCCAATCGCCCTCTATGATATCCACGGCTTTGTCAAGGAATTCCTGATTGAGCCAGCAACCCCGCCTCACGATCCTAACTTTGAATATGACCTTTTTAGCTGACCTCATGCTGGACAATGCCCATCATATGGGACGGGCCGGCGTTGCCAACTCTGGCTACGACAAATACATCATTCCAAAACTGGACTGGGGAGACGGATGGGACGATTCCTTCTCCGGCTACACAGCGGTTTATTCTATTTACCATGGGATCCTGGGACATACCATCGAAATTCCGGAGGGCAATCAAGAGTCCTACAAGGCTGGATATTATGCAGTTTTAGGAGGCCTTGACTATCTGTCTCAGAACCCCGACAGGCTCATGGAGATGCGTCTCAACTTCTACCTGCGCGGTATCGATAAAGTCGAAGATCCTAAGGCAGAAAATGAACTCGTCGGACCAGATGGTCAGGTCGTAGGCCGGATTAAAAAAGGCCAGGAAAAATTCTTCCCAGACTACTATGTCATCCCAATGGGAGTGGACAAGGACAACGATACCCAAGAAGCCTTTAATATGATTGACTATTTCAAGCGCAACGGTGTCCTTGTCAAAGAACTCAAGGAAGACAGCGGCAACTATAAAAAAGGCGATTTGGTTGTCGATATGGCGCAGGCCAAGCGTGGCTATGCCAATCATGTCCTCTACAAAGGCTCAGATGAATCCAAGTGGGCAGCTATGTATGCGGAATTGGTCGTCAATTTTCCTGATATGAAAGGCTTCAAAGCCCAGCCAGTCTTTGGCGACAAGCTCTTTGAAGGCAAGCTAGGCGACGTGACAGCCCTCCGTGCTGCACGTACCAGTCAGGTTGATCATAAAGCGCCTTATTACGTCATTGCCAATACGTCTGAGAGCGCGGTCAAGGCTGTCAATCAAGCTCTTGCTGAAGGCAAGAAAGTCTACCTGACAGATGACGGCTACATCGTTGATACACCGACCTTTACTAGCCTTTTAGATCGTTATGCTATTTACGGTGATGCCCTCTATAAGATTCCACAGGGGCCGACTCTGAAACCTCTCAAGGTCTACGCACCGCCACATCAGTTTTACTGGGCAGGTGTGGACTCACCCGCTCACACTGCTTTGGCTCTGAAATATGGGCTTTGAAATCGTTGACAGCCCAGAAGAAGCGGACGTCATCGTCCTTGAAAGCAACGACTATGACAAGTCTCTTGTCGGACTTAAGCCAACCATCGTCGTCGGAGGCTCTGCTATGCAGCACTTGGAAAAACTAGGAATCCTAGATGGATTTGACGCTGAGCGCTTCAAGAACGGCAGTGACTATGAAGGACTGATGAAGGCCGTTATACAAGACCAAGACCCGCTGACCAGCGGCTACAAGAAGGATGGACTCTTTTACTCCAACTCTGGTAACTGGATTGCTAAGATTCCTGCCAACTTTAGGACTCTTGCCAGCATTGCTGGCAGCGACTTCTATATCGCTGGCTGGTGGCCTGGCAATGAGCAACTAGCCAACAAAGTCGTAGCCATTGCTGGTACCTATAACGAGAAGCCTCTCTTTGTCTACGCCGGCAATCCGACCAATCGGCTTCACCCTGTTCATTTCTACCGCTGGATTTCCAATGCTATCTTTGGCAGCCAGTTGGCCGAGCTGACTGACCTCCCGAGTCCTACGACACCTGATCCAACCTATCAAGCGCCAAGTCAGACTGTCCTTGACTGGAAACCTGCCACTGTCAATCCGCCGGCTCGGACAGTAGCCCTGACCTACAACAATCAGACTCTGCCAGAGACCGGAAGCCAAGAAACACGTGCTAGCTTCGTGCTAGCTGGACTTCTGGTTGCAGGAGCAGCTGGACTCTTCCTCTTAAAGAAAAAGGAAGACTAATACTTAAAAATACACCTCCCAATTGATGTGGGAGGTGTATTTTTAGTTATAAGCTCTGCTATTTTTCCACATAGGTATGAAGTGGATAGGTCGGATAGGCTAAGTCACGCGCCAACTCAGAGGTCACATAACCTGCCGGTGCGTCTAACACAGATGGGATACGATTGACAATGGTAGCACAGGTCAAGGCTACAGTATCAGGCTTGCTGACCGAGAAGACTAGATTTGGCTCACCAGTAATTTCCCAATCACACATGTCTCCGTCATTTTCACGATAGACCTTGCCAATGCACTCTACTTCTAACTCAATTCCCTGATGGGTATGAATGGTTGTCACAGCTGACATACCCGTTACTTGTCCCGCCGGAACTGTACGTCCCAGCGTTTCAGAATAAACATCTTCATCCAAAATGTAAGGAACGCTCTTTTGCGAAATATCCTGAATGGTCCAGTTCATCTTAGAGCAAATAGCTTCAGCAGCATTCCACATATAGGACGGCAGACTCTCAGCACTGGCAATTTCCTTTTCAAATCGCTCTGAATCGTAACCAGCACCATGCGCTTCTGCCAAAGCCAGACCATAATCTTCTACATTATAGCTGACAATCCCTTTCACCTTTTGAATGCGATTAAGGCCAGACATAGCCAAGCAAGGCATATTAATCCAGTAAATATCCTGCATGCCTGAGCCCATTACAGTGACACCATATTCTTTGGCCAGCTTGTCCAAGCGGTTTGTTTCAGATGGCGATGTCGTCCAAGGGTAGATAGCTTCCTCACAGGTCGTGATGATATTAACTCCATGCTTGATAGCTGTTTCAAAAAAATCATACATTTCCGGCATATAGGAAGCAATGGTGACAATGGCAATGTCTGCGTCACACTCTCCAAAGACACGTTCAGCATTATCAGAAATCAGGACACCAGTCTTATAGCCTAGCTCTGCAAAATCGCCAACATCCTGCCCTACAACAGCTGGATTGTTATCAATAGCTCCGACGATTTCTACACCGTGATCCAGTAGGTACTTGAAAATCACTTTAGACATCTTGCCGCAGCCATACTGGACAGCACGAATTTTTGTATTTCTCATGGCAAACCCTCCATTAATTGTTATTATTTTCACAATTATAGTATAATATCTCTAGTAACTAGAGAGTCAATAGAGGGTTTTAAAAAATGAAAAAAATTTTGCGTATCGGAGAGTTTTCCCAAATAAATCAAATTTCCATCCAAACTCTACGATTCTATAACCAAATCGGTCTTTTAAAACCCTATAAAGTCGATCCAGAAACCAACTATCGCTACTACCACATCAATCAATCTTCTCTGGTTGACTCCATCCAGTACCTGCGTCAACTGAATTTTTCTCTAGAAGACATCAAAGAAATCCTATCTGATAAGGACCATTTTCAACTGCACCAGCTTATCGAAGAGCGCTATCAGCGCCTTCTAGAGGAAAAAAAGAATTTAGAAAAACAAATCCAAGAAATCGAAATCTTTCGGTCTGGTGCCCGTATCTATGGCGAAAAACAGAGCGAGCAAGAACTGGAAATCCTAACTTTTCCTGAACGGCAGCTGCTTACTTTTGAAATTGATCAAAATATTTATCAAATGAAAAGTGAGGAATACGAACTTGCTCTCCGCTGCTTCAAGCAAGAAATCCTGCGTTACAGTCCTTTTTTCACCCATTTCAGTCGTGTTGGTTCCATTATGAAACAAGAAGATTTCCAAAAAGAAAGATGGATTTCCAAACAACTCTGTCTCTTCCATCATACTCCCAATGAACTCCCTCACTTAAATCGAATGTTGCTGCCAGCAGGAAATTATGCTGTTTCTTACTGCTCTTCCTTTGCAGATGAACTTAAAGCTCTGCCGCATTTTTACCAAGCTCTGACTCAAGCTGGATATACTCCTGTGGGCGATTATATCTGTGAGGTCATTCATGAACAGCCACAACTCCAGGAGCAGCACCGCGATATGTTCATCCGGATGCAAGTTCAGATAGAGAATTAAAAAGCAAGCAGATGGATGTATCGGAATTCTTGCCAGATACTGGAGCAAGCTCAGTCAAAAACGAATCACTTAGCAAGCCGTAATTATATAAAAAAAGGACGGGAAAACACCCATCCTTTTTATGTGCAACTAACCATTGCTTAGCATCTTAGTCTTCTTGCTTCTTTCTTCCAGCTAGAAGACCCATTCCCAGAAAAGCTAAACCAGCCAAAGGCAGAAACTCATCTTCTTGAGTGCCAGTCTTAGGCAGAGCTGAGTCGGGAGCTGGCTGCAATCTTGGCGACGGAATAACTTTTCCCTCCTCACCTTGCTTCAGAGCGTGAGGCTGGGTCCTTGTCAAAGGCTGTTTAGCACTTTCAGCCACCACCTTGCTGCCAACTTCTACTAGTTCGTCAACTGCTAGAGAAAGCACTTCCTGACCGAGTATGGTTCGCTGACCGTTCAAGACTTCTACAAAGACTCGCTTTTGACCTTTTTGGCCGGCTACAAGTATCCGCCGCTCACCTCTTTCCAGTTCTGGATTTTCCTGTTCTCGGGTCTGATATGCAATCTCTTCCATTACGACTTCTAAGAACGGCTTTTCTTCCACTAGGTCCTTTATCCCTTCTTCCGGAGTGACCTGATGACTTGGTTTCAGAGCTAGGGCTGCAAGAGCTGTCTTCAGATCCTGCTCTGCTCTATCTAAATCTGCCTGCTCCGCTTTTTCATCTGCCAAGAGAGACTGGGCTCGAGCCAAGGCTGACTGGTAAGCCTGAACTGTCTCATCTGTGTAAAGGCTTGGATCTAGACTAGCCGTACTGTCTACCACTTTCTGCAGAGAAGCCTTATTAACTGCTGGGGCATGAAGATTGGTCACAAAGAAATTGCGTGCTTCCAAGTCCCCATCCCAGAGTCCCAGACCGACGTAGGCATCATTATAATAAGGCTCAACCGTATCAAATTGGTGGTTCAGGTATTCTACACCGTCCACAGATACACTGACACCATTTTTAGTTTTCACTAGCTTAACATGGTGGAACTGGCCGTCATTAAGATGCTTGCCATTCATGCTACTTTCTGCAATCGTTTCTCCCATAAAGCGGTAAAGTCGAATCTTATCATTATCGCCAAATTGAATAGAATAAGCATTGCGAGGGTCAACATTTTCAGACGCATAGAAGATGTTAATCAAGCCTTTTTGATACTTGAGATCCACATCCAAGTTATACTCAGGGAAAGGAATCTTCTGACCTCCCATATAATAATCATTGGGAGCTGGTATTCTGATTATAGAGGCTTTCACCGTCGACATACCACTTACCGGAAACAGCTTTTAGATCTGGAACATTGGTCTTAAAGTCATTACGGCTGATATTGATGGTGAAAACCTTGGAAAGAATTGGATTTTCCTTAGAGGTTGCCCTTACCTTGACCACACCCCTTTGCAGAGCAGTCACTCGTAGCTTGTTGCCATCTTCCGTGACAGAGACTAGGTCTGGCTGATCCACACTCCAGCTGACCGCTTGAGAGACGCTTGCTGGCATGACATATGCTTTCAAATCCAAACTATCACCGACATAAATATTATTTGTTACAGGAGAAGCCTGCACTAGTTCCAGTGGTTTGGTCACTACCTGCTTGTCTTTCCAGATGCCCTTCAGCGGATAAAGAGCAATGTCAGCCTTAGCAGCACCACCTTCTACAAACACACTAGCCGCAAGGCTATTTGGCGCAGGGAAAATCTGATTGGCACCCGCTACAGTATACCCTTTGGCAAAGACTTCTAGGCTGGAGCGATCCACATAGAGATGCAGATCTATGCTGCCATCCGCATTGCGCTTGACGGACTGACTATCCACCTGAGCAAATTTATTACTGAGAAGAATGCCGGACTGGCTGCGGTCAATAGAGAGAGTTTCCTTTTCTAAATCATAGGTAACTCTAGTCACTTCTCCATCTCCAACCCGCAGGTTAAAACCGACTTTCTTGGTCGTTTCACTTGGCCGGAAAGTAGAGACAATTTCATACTGATCACCGGAAAAATCTTTCAACAGCCCATTCTCCTCACTAACTTCCACGTCTTTATACAATACAGCCTTGTCTTCCTGACGCAGAGACTGATAGGCTGCTATTGGCGTCTGAGTCAGCCGATAGCTTCCGTCTTGCTTGATAAGGCCTAGTTTGAGGTTAAGATTGAAGGTCCCGTTGAACTTCTGACCGACGGTATCGGCTACCAGATTACAGTAATCTTCCCAGGTATTCATCCAGTTAGACTCAATAATGTCGGGTAGGATTGGATTAGCCTTGCTGCCAAAGTCCTGAACGTAGTAAGTCATGGCCGCATAAGAGTCTTTACCAAAGTTCATGACCTGATCAGCCTGAGCAAACTCAGCATCTGGGACGAAAGTCCACTTGCCCTCCACCTGTCTAAAATCACCAACCTTATAGGAGCGCCCGCCACGAGACAGGACCCATTTTAGGCTACCATCATCTGCCAGTAGAGGATAGAGATCTGGACACTCCGTATGGAGATCCGCATAGGTTGACTCAACCTTCCAATTACGCAGATTATCAGAGGAATAAATTCTCAGCGGTCCGCCTGCAACGACCATAAACCATTTACCCTCCCAACGGAAGACCTTGGGGTCACGAAAATCCTGAGATTGCAGTGGATCATCCGTCCAGTCAGCTGCAATTTGATCAAGCTTCGTCCAAGTCCGACCCTCATCTTTACTATAGGCCAACTTGATGCGCTGACCATTTCCATCGGCAGTAATCAGCGCGACTAAACCGCCCTGGTCATTGTCAAACAAACCAGAGGAATTGGTGGTATCTGCGACGATAGAGCCTGAGAACATAGCTCCATTAGCATCCGGATAAAAGGCAATCGGCTGTTCTTCCCAATGAATCAAATCCTTGCTGGTCGCATGACCCCAGTGCATAGGCCCCCACTTGGTATCGTCATAAAACTGATAGAAGAAATGATAGACTCCCTTGTAATAAACCAGCCCGTTGGGATCATTGGCCCAACCGTCCTTGACCGAATAATGATACTGACCGCGATAGAGCTCATTGTAGTATACCTCATCTGCCTGCCGACGATGGACATTAAGCCGGTAAGTCAGGCTGACCTCCTGCCCATCCGCATCCGTCACAGTGCTGGTCACAGTCAAATAGTTTGCCCCCACTGCCAGCGGGATATTCTTCAAATCACTATAAACCCTACCTGCAGCATCGGTCACGCTTACCTTGGCAGCAGGATTTTTTGCTACGACGGTCAAGTCTACCGTCTCAGCATCATGTTTGACATACTGGATGGTAATAGGAGCACTAAACTGACCTTTCTGCTCTACTTTCCCAACCGAAGAAGTTACCCTTATATCCTCCAACTCGGGATTAGACTGAGAAGTGATTTCTTTATAAAAGGTATTTTGAAAAAGCAGCTCACTATTCCAGTTAAGTAAGCCAAAATATCCTTCTGACAAGTAAGTATTCTGCCCCTTATCATCTCTCTGAAGTGTGTAATCTCCTGAACTGGCTACTAGAATATCATTGACATAGTAGGATACCCAAGAGCCGATAGAAACGACCTTGAGCCGATATTTATTATCATCCGTTGGCTCGATATGTTTTTCATTGATAAACTGATAGTCACGCCCGCCTTGCCAACGCCAAAACTTCACATTGTTGCTACTACCATCAATATTAACTGCATAGCTGCTCTTGTCATCCGGATTATTATTACTGCGGAAAATGAGGGCTGCCGCCCCTTCCTTACTGAGGAAAGTTACATCCGTTGAGTAAACAAAATCCTTGCCCTGACTTTGTGAGTAAAAGAAACTATCACCTTTGCCTCTGGCATCACTATAAAGACCTTGCTCCCGGACTTCCCAAACTCCATTTTTGTCTCCCTTGGCTTCTGCCAAATTAGTATTGAAGCCTGACTGCTTATCTACAGTCTCTGCGGCAGGGAGTTTCCGAAGCAACTTCCTTCGCTGCTGGCTGTTCGTCTTCTTCCTGTTTGGTCTCTTTAGCGTTTGCTGTGACTTGATTATCCTTATCAGCCTTTTGGTTGGCTGACTCTACTGCTGCATCCTGACCATCCGCTTCCGTCGCTGCAGTTGGAGCAGTCTCCCCAGCTACAAGATTCTCTGTCTTATCGGCATTCCTTGTAGGAGCAGCTGTTTGTCCGCTCTCAGGCTCTGAGACAGCTGATGAATCAGCCTGCAAGACCTGCGCAGGAGCTGGATTAGCCTTAGCCTCATCCGCATAAACCACTCCACCCCCATCTAACAAGAATGCTCCAAAAGCCAGCAGGGCACACCCAAAAACCCAACGCTTGCCGCTTTTTCTCATAAACCAATTTTTACACACTTTTTCCAGATGATTTTTCATGACACACCTCAATATTCTAAAAATAAAATCAGACTCCTCACAACCAAATCACTTCTACATAACGCACTCCTTTCACCTTTTCTTGTTCAAAATGAACACCTCATTTAGCACCTAACTCCTTTATAAAAAAGAAGCAATCTCAATAATCTAAATATAACAAATTTTTGTAAGCGCTTCACCTAACGTTTGTCATAAAAACAAAATGACAGATGTCATATTTTCGAAATGAAAAAAAACAAAAAGCCTCCTAAACGGAAAGCTTTTGTTTGTTTTAAATTTATTCTGGATAGGATGCTGCCAGCTCGTTCTTTAGATATTCTGCCAGATGCTGATGAGCAAAAATTCCTGCTTTTTCTTCTGCTGTCGGATTATAGTTGGTATTGGTGTTCACATCATAGACATAGATCTGACCTGCCTCCGACTCTACCCACTCAATAGCCGCCACATCAATACCAGCCTGAGCTAGAAATGTCTCGTAAGCCTGCCTTTGACTAGCAGGCAGCGGCTCCGTGATTTGAAACTTATCCGAGGTCTCTAGCTGAGCAGGCCTTTGTCCAATCTGACACCCATCTGCCGGGCAAAGCTGAAAGCCTTCTGATGAATCGATGGACACTGTATAAAGAAACTTCTGGTTGATAAACTCCGAACGACGAATCCGACCATCCGCAGGCTTGATATAGGCCTGAAGCAGGGTAATCCCATCCACAGAAGGCTCAAAAGCAGGACCGTCTACATAGGCTTCCAACTCTTCCTCACTATTGAAGAGCTGTACTCCCAAACCTTTCCCAGCCCGATTATGCTTGGTAATCAGAGGATAAATATTAAGCTTTCTAGCCGCCTCAAGAATATTCTCCTGTCCCAAAACGGCTACTGTCTCTGGATAAGCAATTCCAACTTCAGAAAGCTTCAAATATTGTTTAATCTTACTTATTTCTAAATTAATAGCCCCGCTGCCGTTGATGACTTTACGACCGTGAGCTTCCAGCCAAGTTAGAACTTGCTCTGTAAATTCAGGTGCATAGCGGTGTCCACGCGTATGAGAAGAAGCAGACATCCGATTGTAGAAAATTCCTGTTGGGGGCGGACTCTGCAAATCTAGAATCCCACTTGACAAATCCCATAGTTCATAGGGCACATCTTTTTCCTCCAGCCACTTGACCAAGTGCTGCGTCCACTCCAAATTTTCATGAATAACGTATACTTTTGCTTGGCTCATAAGTCTCCTCTCCATTATGAATACCGAACAGCCAGCTTGCTGCTTTTCGATTCTTCTACTACATTGCCTTCCGTCTTTTCAATAACACTGACGGCCAAGACCTGGCCTAGAACATTGAGGGCAGTTCGACCAGCATTGACAAAGAAATCAACCGCAAAAATCAAGGCAACGCCTTCCACCGGTAGGCCTAGCTGAGGCGCAGCTGCCAGCAAGACAACAATCGCTCCAGAAGGCACCGTCGCAGCTGTTTTACCAATCAAAGTCAAAAGCAAAACAGTAAAGAAAAGTCCTGATACAGAAAAAGCAATCCCATAAGCATGGGCAATAAAAATAGTTGCTACAGAGAAATAAACAGCAGCCCCTTCAAGATTAAAAGTGTAACCCAAAGGCACAACCAAATCTATGACATGCTCATCATAGCCCTGCTTCTTTAAATCTTTCAACAGCGGCGGCAGGACAACACTGGAACTGCCAGAGACAAAAGCCAAAGTCAAAAGACTCCAAATCCGTTGCAAGCTTGTTAGATAAGGAATTCTGAAAGTAAGAGCAATCAAAGGAAAAATCACTAAAGCTAGAACCCCATAAGCCAGATAAGTCCCTGCTACAAATTGCCCCAAACCGGCCAACTTGTCAACTCCTGTCGTAGCCACATCCTTAGCAATAAAACCAAATACCAATCGGAGACAGCTTCACAATCACACCGACAATTTTATAAATAGCCTCAATCCAAATTTGTAATAAATCAATAAACTTCTGTGACTTGTCTTCCTTAAGACTCCCAAGACCATAACCCAAAAATATCGCAAAGACGATGATAGGAAGCAAAGCCCCTTCTGAAAGCGACTTGACGATATTAGAGGGAATGAAGCTAAGCAAAAACTCATCCAACTGAATACTTTTGGCAATCCCGTCAATGCTGGATCCCGCCTGACCGATATTGACTCCCTGACCAAAGCCCAGATAATAAGATGCAAAGACAAAAATAAAAGTAATCGCCGTCGTGACCCCAAAGAAATAGAGCAGACTCTTTGACAAAAGCTTCCCGAAAGATTTCTTGCCGATCACACCAGCCACAGCTACGACCACAACTGGAAAGACCAGTGGAATAATCACCATATTAATCAAACTGATAAAAGCTTGACCCAGAAATTGGTAAAAAGCCGAAAACTGCGGCCAGATAAGAGCAACAAGAACACCCAAAATCAAAGCAATCAAGAGTTGCAAGCCCAGAGAAACCTTTGACCATAAAGAAACTAACTTCATTCCAAACTCCTTTAGTCTATTTTGATAGCTATTTTACTATGATTGCCCCTATCTGGCTAATATATAATTTCTATGAAAGTAATAGAAGAATTTTATGGGAAGTTGAATATGGAAAAAAAGACATCCAAGAAATAGCTCTTGAATGTCTATTAGTTTTATGCCTATAGAATGATTCCTCTAACGAAGCATATATTATTAAAACTTTTTCAAATTCTAATTAGTCAATCGGTTCACCTCCGATACTTATGTAATTACCTATAATCATTTCTTCAAGATTTACACTTTCATCATCATTAATCGGTATATCCACTCCCCAACCCGATTCTTCAATATTATTGATTCGCCCAAAAACATTAATATAATACTCGGGATTTGTAAGCCCACCATCACTCCATTGCGTCTCTTCCCAATCAATCTGAACTGATTCGACTTTTGGACTTTGAGCTTTTACCAAATCTATAATTTCTTGCTCATGTTCTTTGAGATAAGCGAGCTGTTTTTGCTTGATAGCTTCTTTATCATCTTTGATAGCCTTTTTTGAAGAAGTAATTTTCTTATCTTGTTTATTACTTTCTTTTTGAGTCATGGCACATCCTCCCAGACTTACGAGCGCAACTATTGTTGCAATTGTTGCAATTATGATTTTCGTTCGTTTCTCCATAACGTCTCCTTAATTTTTTTGATACCACATTAATTCTCTAAAACAACTGGTACGATCCATACTAATTTTTCAGTCACTCAAAACCCAATGCTACACATCTAGTTTACTATATAAATTTTTTAAAATCTATAAATTACTAAATCTTATCAAGCAATTTACTTAGACTTATTTTACAAATCATAGCCACCCATCTAGGGACCACACACGCAAGGCAGGTGGTTTATTTTTCTTGTACCTTGGAGAGCCAGACAGGCTGAAAACCACATAACTACTTCTCTATCTTCAAGATCTTTACATCCTCTTCATTACACCTAATAGAACTCTGCTAACATTACTTCAATTTCTATCGGAGAAGTTGTTCTAAAAATCTTTAAAACAAAGAGATAACCAAAAATCATTAAATTGACTCTTTTAATTTCTTATATGATATAATTATTTTAAAAAAATCATATTAGTGAGAAATATTATGTCAAAGACAAAAAGGTAACAAAAAAAGAAATTCTTCTAAAGTAAAATATATCTTAGGAAGTGGAGTTTTTAATTTCTAGCTTCTACAGTGATTCTGCCTAAAGTTTTGAAAAAAACTACAAATTATTTGTATAAAAAAAGCAAGTAAAAATAACTAATCATCGAAAAGTAACTTTTGATTGCAAGGACAAATTGGTTAAAAAATCTGAATATAAAAAGGTAGAAGAACATGCAAATTAATACTGACAATATTGCGCAACAATGTCTCAATGCGATTAATGATAGAATTCACAATTTAAAAAGATTAAACATCATCGTAATTGGGAAATCAGGTGTCGGTAAAAGCACACTAATCAACAGTTTGTTTAGAGGTAATTTTGCCGATACTGGATTGGGTAGACCAGTAACTCAGGAAATTCGCAAAATTGAAAAAAATGGATATCCTTTGGCTATCTATGATACACCCGGCTTTGAATTATCATATACCCAACAGGAGAGTGTCAAAGATGAAGTGATTAACCTAATTAACAACGGTTACTCTTCTAATGATATCAATGAGGTGATCCACTGCATTTGGTATTGTATTAATGTCGGTTCAAACCGTACTTTCGATAGTTCGGAAGTGGAATGGCTTAGAGAGTTTTCTGAGAAGAATAAAACGTCTAAGGTACCTATCATTGTTGTCCTTACTCAATCTGTACCTAAGAAGAAAGCACTAGAAATGAAAGCTCATGTTGAGCAGGAAAACTTAGATGTTTGTAAAGTTGTGCCAATTTTAGCTCAAGATATGGATTTTGATGAGGAATATGTCGCTAAAGCTTTTGGATTAGATACTTTGATTGATGTAATGTCTGAGGTATTGCCAACTGAACTACAAGATACTCTCCAAAATATCCAAAAAGTATCTCTGGAATCTAAAAAAAAACATGCTAGGGCAGTCATTGCGACTGCAGTAGCAGCAAGTTTTGGTGAAGGTTTCGCTCCAGTTCCATTCGCAGATGCATTCATGCTTGTTCCAACCCAGATAAGCATGATTACTGGCATCACTGTAATATTTGGCCTTGATATAAATAAAACTTTTCTAACCGCCTTTGTATCCTCAACCTTAGGGTCTGGGGGAGCAACATTCCTCGGAAAAACAATTGTCTCTAATATACTCAAATTTATTCCCGGAGTAGGAACAGCAGTTGGCGGAACGATTTCTGGAACCACTGCTGGATTAATTACAACTGCTTTAGGCGAGGCTTACCTATTTTTAATGGAACAAATATTTAAAGGAGAAATAAGCAAAGAAGCACTAGGTACTCCTGCCGGACAAAAACAAATGACAAAACTTTTTAGAGAACAATTATCTAAAAAAAGATAATACACCAAGATTTTGAATCTTGGTGTATTTTTTTAGGTTAAATTGTTTTTTACATCAAAAAGACATCCAAGAGAAATTCTTGAATGTCTGTAAATGTTGATAGTATCGTATTGATTAACGTTTTTGAGAATTGTGACGCTTTTACGAGCTTTCTTAAGACCTGGTTTGGAAAGTATGAATTTCAGTTGGACTAAAAAAACAGCGTAATATCAAGACTTTTTCTCCGCTTTTATAAAAAGCTTTTTTTCCAATCAAATTCAACTAATTTTTATCCGAATGGTGTGGATTTTTACCCCAAAAATTACAGAGAATGGAGCTGATAAACACTAAACGTTCACACCATTAGTTAAATGATTTTTTTGTTCATCATTTTTTTCTTAGATGATAGAACTTCTAATTTATTTCTTATTCAAGCAAAAACAACCTGCTATAAGTAAGAAAGAGGAAGATACAAGAAAAAACACGGCGTAAAAACCGATTCAGTTCATTGTCCTCAATCCTTGTCTGCTTCATTTTCTTTTTACGAGATCGTTTTTGTGAATCTTTTTTTCAGAGAGTTTTTTTGATCAATATACTTGTCAATGTTTTCATAAAAATTCCTTGGTCGCTTCACTATCTAATGTTGGCGAGTTCTGAACTTGATTCACTTTCAATTGAACAGATTGAATACCGTAAGAGGCTTGTTTTTTTGGTGGAGTGTTTCTAATTCTTCTTCTGAAATCGGATCTCCAACAACCGTCAAGACCAATTCATTGTTACTTGACTTGTAGACTTGATTAATAACCGTATAATTGGCGAACTCTTTTTCCTACAAACTGTTTGATCCCTTCTTTGCGCGCTTGTTCTATTGTCAGAGTAACTGCCGAATAGCTAGCTGGAAGAATCAACAATACAATCAAAGATATCAAGCCAATTCTCATTTTAATGCTCAGCTCTTTAAATGAAGTTAAAGGAGATTTTCTCATCAAAATTCTTGTTCCAACAATGTTGGCTAGCATGATAAAGACACAGTTGATCAAGAAAAGATAGAGAGCCCCCAATAAAAATCGTACATTCCCATTAGCTAAACCATAGCCAGCAGTACAGATAGGCGGCATCAGAGCTGTAGCAATGGCTACTCCTGGCACGATATTGTTTGCTTCTTTTTTCCTTGAACCGATCACACCAGCAATCCCACCAGCAATAGCAATGAGGACATCCCAAATGGTTGGAGAGGTTCGTGCAATCAACTCGCTACTTGCATAAGACAAGGGAGAAATCCAGAAATACAGAGTCGAGACAAGCAAACTGACCAACACTTGAGTCAATAAAACCTCTAGAGATTGCTTGATTAAACGCGTATCAAAAAAATAGCTAAACCGAATCCCAGTCCAACAATCGGTGTCATGAGAGGTGAAATCAACATGACTCCTATAATGACAGCTGTTGAATTCATATTTAGTCCGATAGAGGCAATAAAAAAATTGCACACATCAAAAATCGCTGTATCTCTCAATCGAACATGAAGGTCATCGTATAATTTCTCACGGTATTCCCTGTGTTGAATAATTGGCAGTCATTTGTCCTCTCCTCTTTCCTTATTTAAATTGGTATAATAATTAAAAAATAACAGCTGATAAACAGCCAAAAAAATATGAGCCCATAAATCGTCAAGAAGACACTGGTAATCCTTCCAATCAAGGTCACAGCTAGGAGATCCCCGTAGCCGACAGTCGTCGAAGTCACAAAAAGCATACCAAAGACCGTCTCCGTAATTTGTGATAGCAGGTTCAACTAGGAAAAAGCACGCCTCCTGACCCAAAAAAACAAAGGTCACAAAACTCAGAGCAAACCGAGTAAAACCCGTAACCTGCATAATATGCCATAACATTTTTAAACGTTTCATTTGTTCTCCTTATTCATACTAGCTCCTGACCGAGCCGTTTTTCCAATAATCAAAGTGAAGATAGGACATGATCTCCATCAGAGAAAGATAGACAAACTGATAGATCTGATTTAAGCTGATTATCAACTGATATTGTTTGAAAAAAATGACTGGAAGAAAGACCAGATATGACTGTCTTGAATCAGTCCCTTCTTAATATCAGACAGGATATTAGCTAAAAGCTCCCAAGGACTGAAACGGTAAATCCTTGACATTTATATAGATCCGGTCCACCACATCATT